>OLPC01000032.1_pt1 | contig 124776 bp, 102 predicted proteins | sample 1672341 | NCBI WGS metagenome assembly OLPC01 (sample SAMEA3136673, study PRJEB25190) | human gut metagenome | reverse complement strand
TTCTTCATCCGTCAACTGGCATTTTCCTTTAATTTCTCAATGTGCAAGTTCAAAGAATGTGATTTTTTCCCGATTTAATAGCATAAATTTTTTAATTAAATGTACCTTTTATGTTGTTAGATCTGTAATGTGTATTCAGAAGATATCGACATTAAAGATTTAGAAAAATATTTCTTGGCTTCATCCCAGGGGCAAGCCCCTGGGTTTTCGCCTAAAAATTTTATAACTTCTGATTAAAAATAGTAAGGTGCTCTGACTGCTTTTACATCAAATCATAAATCATACTTGTTTCAATTTTCTTTGCTGCACCTCATCCACGCACCTCATGCCCAATAATCTTCCCATGATCGAATCGGAAAATCTCGTCACACAAAATATCAATATCCTCTTTGCTGTGACTGGCAATAATGATCAACTTTCCCTGATCTTTCTGTTTTAGCAGCACGTTTCGCATCTCCTCCACACCTTCATTGTCAAGTCCGTTTAACGGCTCATCCAAAAGCAATATCTGAGGATCTTCCATGATAGCCTGTGCAATGCCAAGGCGTTGACGCATTCCAAGTGAATATTTTCCAACATGCTTTTTGCTATCCGGATCCAATCCGACTAGCTTGATTGTCTCACGGATTCGTTTGCTCGTGATTTTCCCGCGAATCATTGCCATCAGCTTCAAGTTTTGAAATGCCGAATATTCTGGCAAAAAGCCCGGTGTCTCAATGATTGCGCCTATATCATCAGGAATGTCAATCTCTTTTCCAACCTGTTTTCCATTTACTTTTATCGTTCCCGACGTAGGCTTAATAAAACCAAGTATCATCTTCATCAGCACTGTTTTTCCAGAACCATTTCTTCCCACAAAGCCATATATTTTTCCGGGATAAAATATGCCAGACACATCCGATATTACGGTCTGCGTGCCAAATGTTTTTGTCAAATTTTCGATTTCAATCATTGCCGTTTCCTCCGATTTTTGTTTTCCTCTTTTTACACGATACTATCTTTTTTCTCGTTCCTGCTATACGGTAATATCCTTTCGTCTCGTTCCTATACCAGCTATGACGAATAAGACGATACAGATTATCACATTTGCAGGAATAATAATGTTCTGATTTAATGGCCGTTCCATCCCCAGAATCTTCCAGTGTTCAATGCTGCTCCAACTGACTGGCGAAACATAATACATCCAATAAGCTTGAAGTACAATCCAGCGCACCACTGGATCCAACAAAACGAAAAAGCTCGCCACAATACTTCCCAATCTATACTTTCCAGACAGCTGGTTCACCGCATATATCAAAAAGCCAATTCCCGTAAAAGACAGCCATGCAATCCCAAAGGTCATCCACTGGGCAGAATCTGGATATATGGTCTGAAGCACATCTTTTGAAAACGTCAGGCTTCCCATATATGAATTTAAAACATCTACATCTTCCACCAAGATACTTTGAACCACACTTCCCCAAAATGGTTTGAATGTGATCACTGGTATCGATATCACTGCGCAAATCAGACAAAAATAAAGCAAATACACCGCAGATGCCACCATGATATAAAAGCAATTTCCAAGCCACCATGCTTTCTTTTTGCTTCGCGCAATCACACTGTAAAGCGTTGTATCACAAAATGGTGCATTGCAAAACAACACAATTACGCCAAAATAGACCATCACCTTTAACAGCCCATTTGCAATGGAGGCATCAAAAAATAAAAATGGAAGCAAGAATGGAGTTACCGTCTTCTTCATAAAAAGTGCATATCGAATCAGTCCACTCATGGATTGACCTACCAAAAAGCCCTCCATCAAAAATACAAACCATACACGATAATCATGTTTCCACTTCAAAAAGTTCGTCATCATAATCGAAACAGATCGTTTCAAAATGCCTCTTTCAGTATATACCATTCTGCACCTCCAATCCAGTTACCGCATCCAAATACAAATAGTCATTTACATTTGTCCCTGATACATCTGTGCCAAAGCAAATCTCCCAGCACGGAATGATGGAGGCAGAAGCACCTACTACTTTCTCATTTTTCTCCTCCACATTTATATACTTCTTATGACTGTAGCACAGCTTTACAGAGAGAATCTTAGATTGGTTCAATTTCTGTTTCTGCAAAATGGCTGCTCCCATCGAATATGCCTCCTGTGCCGAAATGATTTTCTGTTCTTCCTTTTTGGCCTGTGAAAGATCAAGCGCTGGCATGCCACTATTTGCATAAAAAATCTGACCATCCGCATTGACAAACAACTCTATCCACGGAAAGGTTGGCGAATAAAAACGTTTTTCATCCAGTTGCTGCTTATAGACAACATAGTAAGCTTCCTGCTCTTTTGTCCACTGCTTCACATTCCATGTGCCATTCCACGGATCAGACCCTTCGATATATTCCGATCCCGGTGCACAATAAAAGCCCTCTCCATATTGTTTTGAGGCATCTTCCTGAAGCTTGCGCAGCGTCTCATAATCCATCGCAAATGCATTTTCAAACACCGCAGGAATCTCTGCATCGGCCATCGCCTGATCACAAATCTTTATTACTTCTTCTCTCGATAACTGATCGAGATCTTTTTTCGGAAAACGCTCTGCCAGCTCTGACAATAAAAATCGTCGTTCCTGATATTCAGGTTTCGTGATATCCAAATATCTCCTTGCATCTTCCGAGTCAATCGCATAAAAGCAAAAACTAATATCTCCAAAATCCAGTTGTATTTTCGTATTTTCTTCTGGTACAGTAAGGGACTTTATCTCATGCTCGTCACATACCTTATATTTTTCAATTTCTTCATCGCTCAAATCGGTAAAGCCCCTCGCAATATTTTCTACTGTATATGGAATGACCGAAACATCATTGTACGCAAATGCAGTTAATTCTTCCACTGTTTCCAGTTCTACCTCTGCAGCTGCCTCCTGATAATCGCCCTGTAAACGATCCTCTGCACTCATATGAACTGAATGGCATGATGAAAGCAGACATCCACCGCCAAGTAACATTCCTATCATCATTTTTTCAATCTGTTTTTTCGTTCTCATACATGCCTCCTTACTACAATTCCTACGATTTCACGTTCCATATAATCATACAATGCTTCTAATCCATTCCATTTAAAAAGCGCTTTTGCATCACAACTTTCACACACTTTGCTGTGGCTAGCGAACAGATCGTAAAAAACACAACATGATAAATTACTTCGCCAACGGATGATCTTCCTGGCTCGGATGTAAGTGAGCTGTAAGAAAACATCCATGGCAGCGCCTCCGTAAAATAAAACAAAAGATAAAACACAAAAAAGCCCGCTCCAACTGCTACATACTCATCTGGTTTCAAAATGGCGACTGCCGCTGCAAGATAGCACACTGGAATAATAGACATTGCAAGATTAAAGCTCATGAGAACCAGGTAAATCCATGCGGCCTTGCTGTTCATAAGTGGCTGAAAAATTCCATACAATGAACTGCCACGTGTTTCAATCGTCATGAATGGATTCAGGAATACGCCGGCCAGCAAAAATCCCGTGATCATGGTAACAATTATGTAAGCTGCAATCGCAAACAATCTTGCATTCATCATGCTGTCAAAATCTGTTCGCTGCCGAATATAAGGTAAAACATGATTTTTAATGTCGGATGGAAAGGTTGTCACCGTACAAATACTTGCCGCAATTACATACAAGGACTTATACCGATCAAATATCAATGTCATCTGAAGCTGATCACAAATACTTTGCTTTAACTCTGCGGGCCAACTGATCGAATCAATTGAAATCAAATCCGACACGGAAATGACTGCAATCATGGCAACAAGAAAGAGTCCCGTCATCAATCGCCTCACCGTGAACAATCGATATAGCTCCGCCAGCAACATTCCTTTTTTCATTCTCTTTCGCTTCATTTTTTTCTTACTTTTCAATCGTTATCGCCTCCCGTTTGTTTGATCGTTTGTTGTTTGATAACTTTTTATTTGATGTGTTTATCTTAAACTAGTAACGTGACAATTCCCTTACTTTTCGGTGACAGTTTTGTCACTTTCAGTTTTTGTTTTTCTTCACAGAATCTTTTCTTCTTACAACAATTCACATACTCCTATCTATTTCCATATACTACCAAACGGACCAATTTCAACGTTACGCTTAAAATCTGCGCTAACTTTACGTTCTTACATTTCGAGCCGATAAAGTTCATAATACCACCACATAAAAGAAAAAGATTCTGTAAGTTTCAAACAGATACTTACAGAATCCAAAAATTCCAGAAATAAATCAAGCTTGTTTCCGTTTTCTCCACGAAACCAGTTTGACATTCAAATATGTAAGCAATACAATTGCTAGCACAATACTTAATCCAATTGCAACATAATGCATACTTTCCCCTAATGGATAATTGATTGCAAGATTCGACAGCATTTCTCTTTTTTCAACTGCACTTAATCCACTCAAATCCACTTGAATTGGGATCATATTTAATTTCAAAATAAAGCTAACACCATACAATCCCACATTAATGAACATAGCGAAAACGTATACTATCTTTAATATTCTTTTTATCACTTAAATTTCCCTCCATGACTTGTTTTTATTCTTTGTATGGACAATTCTTTCATCTATATTTTATATCAACAGTATGAGCAAATCAAGTAAAATTTCAAAAATGCCGCTTGCACGGACCTTTATTGTCGGTGCAGGCGGCATTTCTTCTACATTTAATCAGAATTTTTTGACTCAACAAAAAATTCATACGCGATATAAAAATCGTTTTCATCTGGTTCATTAGTCATCCATTCATCTGGAGCTTCGTGAAAGCACATATGAAGCAAAATTCGGTACTCTCCTTCATCTAACTCCGGATAATATTGCTGTAGCCAAGCATCTTCCATTTGTTGAGTACCATCCGGTCCAATCATTTCAGACGATAAAATCCACGGATTTCCACCGAATTCATACCATTCACTGTCATTGCAAATTTCAAGTTTTCGCCAATAAGAACATTCCAAGTACTGATCTGTGTGATTAACAATATAATAACTCATAAATTCGTTGCGGTTTGGCACTAACTCAACTCCCATTTTTGCTGCATCCTGAACCACATACGGACTTCGATAGCTTTCTGAATGGTCCTTTGGAACAACTGAAATATCATATTTTGTCAGGAATATTTGTAGTAGACTGCATACGAAAACTAGCAAATATTTTGCGCCGATAACGATACACCTCCTATCATGTATTATTTCTCCTCGGCAAGTTACTTCATTATGGTGATTGAAACTGCTGTCTGCAACTACTATTTTGAATATACTGCATCATTTTTTGAGAGAAGATACACGCAATATTGATTCATGCTGATACCTTCCCTCTTGGAATGTTCTGCAAGAGAACGATGCAAGCTGCGAGGTATTCTAAGCTTAAATTGTCCTGAATATTCCTCCAAACTGTCCGGCTCGTGAATTTCGATACCATCTTCAATGGCAGCTTCTAACCATGCCTTCTTAGCATCCAAAGCATTTGCAACAGCGGATTCTACTGTTTCTCCACAGGTGATACATCCCGGAAGCTCTGGAAATGAAACCACGAAACCGCCCTCATCCTTATCCTCTACAATTTCCATACGATAGTTCATTATCAAATAATCATTCAGCGTTTTCATCATTTACCGCCTCACTTTCCACAATCTGTTTTACCATCTCTACATACACTTTTTTAATAGGTTCATGCCTCGGTTTTGAATACCTCCTATCTATATTATATATGGTGTCATATTTGGTGTCAATATTATTTCTGCACGTTTACGAATATATAAAGGAAACGGGCGCAGGAATCCTCAAGGATTCTCGCGCCCGTTTCCTGAAACTACACTTTGCAATACTCTTACATATTACTGTCTCTTGCAGTTATCGGCTGCATTTCGTGCCTGATAGGATTTTGCGGCATTTCTGGAATTACTGGCATTCTTCCACTCGTCTTTTGAATTTTTCTCTGATGTGTCTTTATCTCTGTGACAGTTAGTTGCAGAATTTTCTTCCTTTGTACTATGGCAGTTTACCGCCTGATTTCGATATGAATCCTGTTCCTTCTTGTTGTAACTGTTTTCTGAATCGCTATAATTTCTCATAATAAAAAACCTCCTGATGTGTAACTAGATTGAAAAAGGCTTTCGCCTTCACATCTAGTATGGCACCAGAAGGTTTGTTTATGCATGACATTTTCCTCATGTTTTTTGCATGTTTTCTATCATGCTTTTACGTCACATTTTTTCTGTCACGTTTTTTATTTATTTGATGAATTTTTCACCAAATAATACACGGCTGCCACTGCCAGTACGACAACTGCCGGTTTGAATAGGATTGCTACGAGCTTAAAGATAATGCTTAATACAAGAAAAACAACTGCTACAATTGCTAAAATCGCAATGGTCTTTGTCACCCAATTCTTGGATGCAGTCTCTTTCATCCAGCTAAAGCTCCAGCCATCACCGCCAGTTGAACTGTCGTCTGAACCTGTGCTGTAGTTGTAGCTTCCGGCACGGCTGTTTCCCTGCGTGCTTGCCTCACCGGAGGTATCAATAATCGTCTTTGCAATAAGACGCGGACTTCCAAGTGAAGCAAAAATCTCTTCCTCAGACTTTCCTGCAGCTCTTTGCTCACTGATATAGTCATTATAGTATCTTACATTTTCCTGAATGATGCGCTCTTCCACATTTCCACGAAGCGCCTGCTCTAACTCTGTGACGAATTCAATTTGTGTCATAAAACACCTACGCCTTTCTGCTTATTGATAGACGATCATCTCAAGCTGATAGCTTTGCTTCTTTCCATCAGCCTCTGCGATCTCCTTTTTGTCACCTGTTACATTATCCTCTGAGCGATAGATGGATACGGCATAATCACCATTTGCCTGTGTCACTTCAAACACCGCTGTATAATATTCACCCGGTGTAGTCGGCACCCCATTTAAGTTCGCCGTAATGATGCGATCCTCAAGCCAGCCTGATGTTTCCCAATCTTGCTCATAAAGAATTTTATCATCACTGTCCTTTACTGTCAGCTTCACGTATCCCTTGTTGACACGATCATTGACACCAGCGACAAAGCGAATCTTATCAATTGAATTGCCTGTTGCACAGAACGTCTGGCTCACCTCATCACCAAGCTCACAAAGCTGCACCTGGCTGTACACATTTTCAACTTTATATCCTGCATATGGTGCTTTGAAATATGCCATCAGACACACAAATGCTGGAACGACAAAAATTGCAACACCGCCAATAAAACGAGTGCGCATCCAACCCATGCAATTGACTTCCTGTGCAGGATTTTGTGCACAATACTTTGGATGCTTAAATACAGCATATACAAGCATCATCATTGTAAGAATTGACAGGCAAAGACTTTTATCAAGCTTTGCAATCAAATCCTCCATCATGAGCTCAGTACCGATGTTTCCATTTACAAGAGATCGTAAGATGCCGTTATTAAACATCGCCTGATCTACATTGTTAGGAATCATCTGTACATTAAATATGGTATAAACTAACATAAAAATCAAGTCCAAAATCATAAAAATTTTCGTATCTTTATGAAGGAATGAACTGATAACCCAAAATGGTACGGCAAACAGCAGCCACTGCGGATGCCACTTTGACAAACCAAACAGTACAAAGAAGGCAAGACAGCAGATATAAAATACCGTATTAACGAAATTTCTGTCATCTGTCGGCTTATTGAAATAACACCATGCGCACAATGTACCAAATGCCAAAACAGCAAAGCTGACCTCATAATGGAATGTTGATAATTCAAATCCTGTATAGTATCCTGCATTCATGATGTAGCCTGTCGGACTGCTGACTGCATTTCCGCCAAATCCAAACACATATGCCTGAAATACCGGGCTGTTTCTGTAAACAAAAAACTCCAATACAAATGGCACCATAAGCAGCACGCAGGATGCAATAATCTTCCATACATTTTTCTCACGATATAAAAGAAGCGGTGCAAAGATTAACAGCGCTGAATATTTAAATGTCATCGCAATGGCAAACCAGAAAATAAACCAAATGTCCTTCTTCTTTAAATAATAGTAAACGCCAAGAAGTACACAGAATGTCATGATGATGTCATACTGGCCAAAGATAAACTGCGCATAAAAAGCAACTGGCATAGTAAGGCATGCATATGCACAAAGCTTTGATTTCTTGCTGCCCATTCCGGCAAGGATGGCAATATGATAAATCAACACACCGCTTGCCACATAGATCAGACATGGTAAGAGCTTTGCCCATAAAATAGCAAGAACAGGCAGATTTTCCGTTGGAAATGTCACGACGCCAAACAGACGCATCGGAATATTCCAGATGGCAAAGATAAGATAAAAGCTTGGCATGTATGCCGGATGAATATCAAATGTTCCGCAATAATCATAAAAATCACGGAAATGACCATTTAAATAACCGTAGCTGCAGCCTGCCGTATGCAAAAGATCGGACTGCTGAAAAACTAAAAAGCAAAAGACTGCGATTGCAGCAAATGCTACATAATCCCAGATAAGAAGCGGCTTTTCAGCAATTGCATTTACTGAAATACTACGTGCCTGACTCTTTTGATGTTTCTGACTCATTTTTTCACACCCTTTCTTTTCGCTCATTTTTTGACAATGCCAAAAAGCCAAGCATTGTAATTAATAAGAACTTAACGACATTGACTGCAAGAAGTCCCCATACAGCACCCCAGATTTTGTAAAGGTACATAGCAGGAACTACTGCTGCAAAGAACAATACTGCATAAATCACACCCATGATCAGCTGATAACGCTCTGGTGCAAATCTAAGCACGACTGTCATCATTGTATTACTCATAAAGAAAAATACCTGTCCGGCATTTGCCAGCAAAAACAGATTTTTTACTACATTGTAATCCTCTCTGTAAAAGAGATATACGTAAATATGAGAACCAAGTGTTGTTCCGGCAATCAATATAACTGCAAGCGCTGACAATGCAGCAAATACACCAGTTAACATCTTCTTTGTGATTTTTCCCTGATAGCGTGCAAGATGACCTGTGATAACACCATTTAACGGTGTTGAGATCAGAGAACTCATCTTTCCGACAGTACTTGCAATAAAGAAATAATAGGAAGCTGCATCTCCGGCTGTCATAGGAAGCACAACACGGTCTGTGTATGTTACAAAATCTGACAGCAGATATGCCGATGACAGTGACACACATGTTTTTGCATCTTCCCTGAAAAATTGACTCTTTTCAAAAAATGGCTTTTTAAAGATGCTTCCTGTGATTGTAACAAACAGCAGTCCAAACACCTCTCCTAAAATAAAGATGCTTACCCAGGAATGACTAATTCCATACAGCGCCATGCCAATCGCATAACCTACTGCAATAAAAAGATAATAGAAGAAAAAGCCTCTGTAATTTAAGCTCAGTCTATATTCTACATCTGCATAATAGCGCACTGTTGTCACAAAAATAAGTACGCCAATAGAAATAGGAAGAGCACCTGCTGTATCTTTTTTCACACAAATTGCCACTACAGTGACAATCGCACATAAAAGTGCTGTGAATACAAGAAAGCGATTGTAATCACCATTTTTTGTCTCATGACGTGTAGAAGCTTTCATACGGCCATAATTGATTCCAGAACCAACTGCCGATGCCATCAGACCCATGATTGCTGTAAAGAACAACATTTTTCCGCTTCCTTCAGCACCCATACGGCTTCTTAAAAACGGATATACCACAAAAGAAAGCGTCATATTCAAAATCATCAGCCCGGCAAGACTGTAAACCATATCCCCCGCAAATCGGCGTAAGCCTGATTTTGCTTTTGGCTGCTTTTCTGTCATGAATTTTTCTCTCCCTTTTCGCTGTATGATAATGTGACAAATTTAGGATCACAATGAACAAGCTCTCTGTCTCCCGGAGGCGGCGGTGTCATGTAATCGCCATAAAGCATTGTAAGCGCTTCATGATACCCACATGGACCAGGAAATTTCTCTCCATCAACCTCTAAATCAACTGCATGGTCAAACCACTTCGCCTGATAAATCTTTCCCAGATCTGGAAACAGGCAGTTGCTGTAGTAGCAGCGCTTATGCTTTTTATTTTGACCGCGCTCCATCTTGCTGATTGCATCATACCAATGAACAAGTGTCTTTACAGGGAAGATGCGTCCGATTACAGAAAGAATAGCAACTACTGCCTTAGATGCACCCTTATACTCTGAAAAGTCAAGCTTATAACGGCGTCCCATGCACATGCCATACACAAGAATCAATAAAGCATGACAAAATTTGTGTTTTAACATGTTGTCTGAAACATCATCCACTATAAAAATATCTGTTCGCATATGATTATGAATGCCATTTCCATAATATTTTTGCTCTGCATTATTTTCGCGCATAGTTGAATCAAGCATCACAACACGCGGCACAAAATCATAAAATGCACCATTTAATTCATCTGGCTCCACATAGACAAAGCCATCCTTTAGTTCGGTACGTGCTACCTTGCGAAATACCTCAAAATCTTTTCTTGTCATAGCGATATCCGCGTCATCATCCCACGGAATATCAGATTTCTCACGTACAGCACCTATAAGATTTCCGCTGTCTAAAAAATAATTCAAATGATATTTCTCACAGACGCGCCCTACCTCACGGAAAATGATATGATTTCCCTCATGAATCAGTTTAAGCGCATCTTGTGTTGTCTTGTCAAATTCCAATTTTTATTCCTCTCATTCGGCTTTCTGATTTTTGCAGCCATCTTCTGCTTCCTTGTCATCTGCCTCATTTTCTTTTTCTTTCTCGTCTAAAAAATTCAGACGTTCATCTTCCACAACAAGCGGACGCTTCTTTACACGATCATTGATGCTCATAATATATTCACCAATTAATCCGATAAAGAACAGCTGTATAGAACCAAGCAAACAAGTGACAATTAAAAGCGGTGCCATACCTGCTGGGAAATTGTCCCAAAATAAAAGCTTTAAAATCAGATAAATAATTGCAACTACCAGACTGATACAGCCAACTGTCATACCTATAAAGGTAGCCAGTCTAAGTCCTACTTTTGTATAAGAAGTAATGCTAAGCATTGCAGCATCATATAAACGGTAGAAATTGTTGCTTGTTTTTCCCGCACGTCTCTTTGGCTGCTCGTAAGGGATTTCCTTTCGTTTAAAGCCAAGCTCTGCTACGATTCCTCTTAAAAATGGTGTTGGGTCGTTAAGCTCTCTCATGACATTGATAAACTTCTTATCATAAAGACCAAAACCTGTAAACTGCTCAATCTGCTCAACATCAGAAAGCTTCTTGATTAATTTATAGTAACATCCGCGAAGCCAGTACATCAATTTATTTTCCTGGCTGGACTTTTTAATTCCAATTACAATTTTATATCCGTTTTCCCATTCTTTTACATACCTTGGGATCATCTCGACCGGATCCTGAAAATCGGCAGCCATCAGTACTGTGGCATCTCCTGTTGTCTGGAGCATAGCATAGTACGGTGAATTGAACTGTCCGAAATTTTTTGCATTAAAAATTCCCTTAATCCCCTTATCCTCTGCACAAAGCTTTCGGATAATTTCTCTTGTCCTGTCTTTTGAATCGTTATCTATAAAAAGGATCTCATAGCGATAGGCTGGAAGATCCTTTTTAAATGTCTCGCGAAGCGCATCAGCCATCGCCTGAACATTTTCCTCTTCATTATAACAGGGCACTACAATACTAATTGTTTTCATGAAATGTGCCTTCTAACTTTCTTTTATTATTCCATAGTAACCATCACTTTAATTAGGTCGGCAGGCTTGTCTCGCATTAAATACAGTGCATCTTCTATCTGATCAAGTCCATTAAGATGATGGGTGACTAGCTTTTCTGGATGGATTCTTCCATACTTTACCATGGATAACATGCGCTCGATACGTGCACGTCCTCCTTCTGCTAACTCAGTACGGATTGTTTTTCCTGCCATACCGCGTCCTCCGGAAAATTTTGGAAATGGAAGATTTCCTGTTCCGCCAAAATAATTGACATTGGAAACGGTTCCGATACCATAGCGCACCATATCAATTGCCTGCGCAAATACTTCATCGTTTCCTCCGCAGATTATGACACTATCTGCTCCTATTCCATCTGTGCGCGCCATTACCTGCTTGACTATATCGCCATCTTTATAGCTTAAGACTTCTGTTGCACCAAACTCATAAGCAGTCTTTACACAAAGCGGACGGCTTCCTACAGCAAGGATCCTCGCCGCACCTAAATGAGCTGCACCTGCTACTGCCATAAGTCCAATAGGACCAATTCCCATAACTACAACAGTATCACCAAATTTAATATCGGCATTTTGTGCTCCTGTAAATCCAGTTGTCACAACATCTACACACATAAGTGCCTGCTCTAAGCTAACACCCTCTGGAATTTTCGCCAGTGTCGTATCAGCATCTGGAATAAGAAAACGCTCTGAAAATACACCTGGCTGTGTGCGTCCAAGCTGATGACCTGAAAATGGTGCTGATGCATGCTTAAAATTGTGCTCCTGAATGCTTTTTGCCCGCCAGTCTGGTGTGATTGCTGGTACTGCTACTAGCTCGCCCGGCACAAAATCAGTCACATACTCACCAACTTCAAGCACTCGCGCCACACATTCATGACCAAGCACTAGATTTGGTGCCTTTCTTGAACCGCCTCCAAAAACAGTATGGACATCAGATGAGCACGGTGCGACAGCGACTGGCTTTAAGATGGCTCCATACGGAGTCAGTACAGGCTCAGGAACCTGTTCATAGCCTACAACACCCGGCTCTTTTAATACAAATGCCTTCATAGATCAATAACCATGCCTTTCTCTTAAAAAGCTTCTCAAAATTACAAAATTTCTTCTATTTTATTGCTGCGGATTGCGAATATACGCACCGTCTTAGGGAAGCGAACACGAATCACATTTGCAATCTCATCTGTGTAACCCGGTGCTGCGATTAAAATCGCATCTGGTACATTCTTAAGCGCCTCATCTGGCGACACAATTACAAGATGTGAAGCTGGTGCATATTTTCCATGCTTAAATGGCGCTGAGTCAATAATATACTCTGCTTTTTCACCAAGACATGTTGTTGCTGCTAGTGTAAATCCCTGATGACTTGCCCCCCAAATGGCAAGATTCTTTCCTGTAAGACTTTCAGAAAGTGCCTTCATCTGTTCCCTGATACTTGCTAAACTATCGCCAAGCGCAGTGATTTCTTTTGTAAAATCCTTCCATGAGGATACCTGAGAAATTGGTGTCTTTGTCTTTTTTACCATCACAGAAAGCGTATCGCGATTGATCATTTCTTTGCTTTCGACAATGAAACCATTCTGATTCAAAAGATATGTCAGAGAATCAAATGTATAATATGCCAAATGATCGTGAATAAGCTCATAATAGGTATTGTGATCTGTAATATACTCAAAGCTTGGAACTGTGATAAGTCCCACACCATCATCTGTCAAATTGTTGTAAAGACAAGTCAGCATCACATCAGGTGATGGCTGATGCTCTAAAAAATTAAAGGATAAAAACGCATCAAACGGTCCATTTGGAAGCTTTTGATCTATAGTTTCTGTAAAATCACATGAAACTAAAAGACCACTCTCCTTTGCAATCTCCGCCAAAGAAGGATCGTGCTCAATACCATATCCTTTAACTGGAAATTCCTTTAATACGCGAAGAAACTCACCTCTTCCGCATCCTGCCTCGATGATTTTCTTTCCCTCAAGCTGATAACGTTTAATAAATTCCTTATATTGACGGCGGCGCAGCTCTACCATCGTGGTGGAATAGCCGCCTGCACGAATAACATCGCGGTAATATTCGACTGGCTCGCAGTCAAATTGAATCAGACCACATTTTTTACACTGGCACAGCGGCAGATGGATTCCTCTGTCGTTTTTTACCTGTTCCTTATCCGGCATGTGCTGTGCCGCTGCCGGCATATTGTCAAATGCAATTATCTCTGTATTTGTAAGAGATTCTTTGCATGAAATGCAATTTCCCATAATTAACATGCCTTTCCTGTTTGTTTCAACCCACAGTCGGTATTTTCACGGAGTCTGACTTGTCGAAAATAGTTCTACTGTGACTTGCCTCATGTCAGTGAGGGATACCGATTTTTCTCCGCCCGCCACTGCCGAAGCAACTTCTTGTAACGTCTACTCACATAAGCATCTTTTTAATTCCCTCTTCAAAGGAAATCATCTGATGAAATCCTGTTATTTCTTTTAGTTTTGTGATATCAGGATCTAGTGATGTCACACCTTCTGCGTTTGGCGGCCGCTTGCCATACTGGCAGGTGCCTTGTCCGCCGCACAGTGCTCGTATCGTCTCAATATATTCGCGAAGCGGCCTTGTATCTTCACCAGCCACGTTATAGACACCTGCCGGTGCATCACCAGTCAAAAGCGTCACAATTACATTAACTGCATCGTCAATATAAAGATAATTCCAAAGCTGTGTACATGCACCAAGCTCCATTATACCGCCTTCTTTGAAGGTGCGCATGCAGCTTTCCACAAGTGACCATGGATGATCGCCAGGACCATAAACAGAAAAGACGCGTGTGTGAATATATGTTATGCCAAGTGCTTCTGCACGCATAATAGCCTCTCTTCCCACCTTAGCCTTAGCCTTTCCATACTCAGAAAGCGGATGTAGCTCGTCTGTCTCTCGCATTGTCGTATTTCGCACGCCATACTCTGCCTGTGAGCCACAAAAAAGAAAACGCTTACAGTGGGCGGCAGCTGCAGTCTCAAGCGCATCAAGCGCATAGACGGCATTCATTGACTGAATATCAGCTAGCTTTCTGTTATCACTTCCAGAGCCATCCCAGCCTAAATGCAGCCAATAATCGGCTCTCCCCAGATCATGAGACCATTTTTGTCCGATTTTGCTAAGTTTTTCAGCATTCATTGCCAGTTCTTTCAGCCCGCTAAGCTCACACTCTATAATCTCAAGCAGTTCTTTTTTTATTATCATCTGCTCTAAATTTTTTTTGCCTGCTGAATTGGGACGAATCAGCGCACAAACTTCAAAGCCTTGGCTGACAAGCGCCTGTACGGCATGGCTTCCTATGAAGCTTGTCGCTCCTGTTACTATTACACGCATATATTACTCCTAGCTGTTTCTTTCTGGCAGACTTCGAGAGCAGACATCTACAATGGCAACGCCGTAAAGCGAAGCGGTCAGGCTTGCCATGTAGACTGTCTGCCGAGAAGTCGTAAAATTACTCTTCGGAAGACCAGCGCATAATACTCTTTAACTCTTCTTCTGGAAGAAATGGCGCTAAATCTTCAAGCGGTGCAGAAACCATGCTGCCATCTGGCATTGGCTTTGATGCTGCCTTTGGCTCAAACTTCTGATCCATATCAACCATTACCTCGCAGATAACAGGTCCATTTATGGACAGTGCCTTCTCGATTCCCTCACCAAGAGCATCGTTGCTGTCAATGCGAATAAATGGGAAACCATATGCCGGCGCTAATTTTGCCATATCTGGGAAACTAAGATCACCGCTGTCTTTTCCTATACCAATAAGCGGCTTTCCAAAATAGTTGTTCTGTGTCTGGCGAATGGAATGGTATCCGCCATTATTGATCAGAAAAATCTTGATCGGATACTGGTGATGGATGATTGTCTGCAGCTCCTGAAGATTCATCTGAATACTTCCGTCTCCTGTTACGCAGATGATATCCTGCTCCTTCTCACCTGTCTCCTTGCAATAGCGCTTATTTGCAACACAAGCTCCAATTGCTGCTGGCAGATCGTAACCCATCGATGCAATAGCTGAATTTGAAATAAAACGCTGACCTTTCTTTATAACATAGCCATGACCGCCTACAACACAGGCAGAGCCATTTCCTACTACTGTAATCTGACCCTCATTTAAGCGGCGGCTTTCTTCCTTAATAAATGCATACACATTTGCCGGACTCTTCTGCTCATAGTGCTTTGGCTGAACAACAGGATAATCCTTCTTCCATTTTTCACAAACCTGTCTCCACTCATCACCCTTAAATAATACTTCACCATCTGCAAGCTTTTCATTTAAGCGGCTCTCAAGCTTTTCAAGAAGATCCTTTGCATCAGCCCACACCGGCATTTCTACATGAAGAGACGGCTTTTTCAATTCCTCTGCATCAATATCATTCATAATGACAAATGCATGCTTTGCCCAAGCCGGCCAATCATAATTAACCTGACGAATGCTTAATCGACTTCCAACTGAAAATAGCAAATCACTGTTTTGTACGGCAAAATTTCCAGCGCGGTCACCCATATTTCCAGCACGTCCTGTGTACAGCGGATGCTCATCCTCCATCAAATCAATGCTGTTCCAGCCAGTCACAACTGGAATGCCAAGCTTATCTGCGACACGGCGAAATACATCAAATGCTCCTGCAATACGTATTCCATTTCCGGCATTTAACACCGGACGCTTTGCCTGACGGATTTTCTCGATAATAGCGTCTGCCTGCTCGTTAGTAACAGACGGAATCGCTGTCAGATTTTCTTTTGTCTGATCAAAACCTTCAAGCTCATCTGTCTCAACTGTTGCACCCTGCACATTTAACGGAATATCAAGCCAGCACGGACCTGGTCTTCCAGTCTGTGCAAGATAAAGTGCTTTCTCAACAGCATAGCGAATACGCTTTGGATCAATCACCATCTCACAATATTTTGTCATAGGCTCTACGCTCTTGCAGATGTCATACTCCTGATCGCCAAATGCACGAATGCCAAGGCCTGTGCTTCTTGCCGTTACGTCATAGCGTACCTGACCTGAAATAACAAGCATCGGAATAGAGTCGAGCCATCCTCCGACTACACCTGTGATTGCGTTTGTTCCGCCAGGTCCTGTTGTGACACAGACAGCTGCAATGCGGTTATGGATTCTGGCATAGCTTTCTGCTGCAATGGCACATGCCTGCTCATGGTGATTATATACACAGTGAAGTCCCGGCTCATGACCAAGTCCATCATCAAGATGCATTGCACCGCCTCCGGTGATCATAAATACATCTGTAATTCCATTTTGAACAAGCAGTTTTGCAATATAGTTGGATACCTTCATTCTCATAACTTAGCCCTCCAATGCTTCATGAATTACCTTTGCCATATATTCAATCTTCTCATCTGTCATACCAGGATAAACACCAACCCAGAATGTAGATGTCATAATACGGTCAGTCTGCTCTAAACCACCGACAACACGATATGCCTCTGTTCCACGAATAGCATCAAAACAAGGATGCTTTATCAGATTGCCTGAGAACAGCATACGTGTCTGAACACCGTGTGATTCAATATAGTTCACTACCTTTGTACGATCCACGCCTTCCTTACATGTCATTAAAAAGCCAAACCAGCTCGGATTAGAATGCGATGCTGCCTCAGGAAGAATCAGCTTATCTGCGCAGTCAGACAAAAGCTCTTTTAAATAAGCAAAGTTATGACGTCTCTTCTCCACAAAAGATGGAAACTTCTTTAACTGTGCACAGCCTACTGCTGCCTGCATATCAGTTGCCTTTAAATTATAGCCAAAATGAGAGTACACATATTTGTGGTCATATCCTAATGGAAGCTGACCATACTGTTTATCAAAGCGATGACCGCAGAAATTATCACATCCCGGAGGACAAATGCAGTCACGTCCCCAGTCTCTAAATGAACGCACAATTCGGTGAAGCAGTGGATTGTTTGTATATACAGCACCGCCCTCACCCATCGTCATATGGTGCGGCGGATAGAAGCTTGATGTTCCTATATCACCAATTGTTCCTGTCAGCTTTTCCTTGCCGTCAATCTCATAGACAGAGCCAAGTGCATCACAATTATCTTCAACAAGCCATAAATTATGACGGTCGCAAAATGCCTTTACTACCTCCAAATCAAATGGGTTGCCAAGTGTATGCGCGATCATCACGGCCTTTGTCTTATCAGACAATGCTTCTTCAAGCTTTGTGACATCAATATTGTACTGAGGAATTGTCACATCTACAAACACTGGAACTGCACCATACTGGATTACTGGTGTTACTGTTGTCGGAAAACCTGCAGCAACTGTTATTACCTCATCGCCTCTTTTTACCTGTCGTTCTCTAAGTAGCGGAGAAGTCAGCGCCATAAATGCGATCAAATTCGCTGATGAACCAGAATTGACAAGAGAGCAAAAGCGAACACCTAAATATTTTGAAAACTCGCGCTCGAACTCATCTGTATAGCGTCCTGCTGTCAACCAAAATTCCAGTGAGCTGTCCACAAGATTTACCATCTCCTCGCTGTCATAAACACGTGACGCGTATGGAATACGGTCTCCCTCCTTAAATTCCTTCTTTGTATTATGATATTTATCGCAATAGGCAGCTACTTGTTTTAGAATTTCTTCTCTCGCCTGTTGTTCATTCATATTTTCAAACATTTATTACTGCTCCTCTCCATCTGTTAAAAAGCTTCTTATCTGCTCTCTCATGCAGGCATTCATTTTATCTGCAAGCTCCTTTGGCTCTGCCATATGAGTAATCAGCATATTATAAAGCTGATACCACTCTACACTCTTTGCCACAGCCTTTTCAATATGCCATGTCGGTTTCCAGCCAAAGACACGCTTTACTCTTGAGCAGTCCAGCTTCAAAAAGCCAGCCTCATGAGGACCGCCGTCACTCTTATTTTCCCACTGCATGCCTCTGCCCCAGCTCTTACAAAACAGCGTAGTTAATGTGCCAGTGTCCACACAATCGCAGTCATCTGGTCCTACATTGTAATAGCCGCGAATGGATGGATCCTCCCACTGTTTCTTTACAATTGTCAGATATAAAAACAAAGGCTCCAACACATGCTGATACGGGCGAATTGAATATGGATTTCTTACTGTCACAGGCTGCTTAATCACTGCGCTTCTGTAGCAGTCCGGTATAATACGGTCTGATGCAAAATCACCGCCTCCTATAACATTGCCTGCTCTTGCAGTAGAGACTGCCGTATCACTGTCCGCAAAAAAAGAGCGGATGTAGCTGTGTGTAACCAGCTCCGAACAGGATTTGCTGTTTGAATATGGATCAAATCCGTCCAGCACATCCTCCTCACGGTAGCCCCACTCCCACTCTTTATTCTCATATACTTTATCAGTTGTAACATTTAAAAATGAACGGACACATGAAAATTGACGTGCACACTCTAATATATTGACTGTACCCATCACATTTGTCTCATATGTCTCACGCGGATTTTTATAAGATTCGCGCACGATTGGCTGTGCTGCCAGATGAATCACAATCTGTGGCTGCACACGCTCAAATACTTCCTTTAATAATTCAAAATCTCTAACATCACCAATAACACTGTCCATCTGATTTTCCAGACGGCAAATTGAAAAAATGCTTGGACTTGTCGGTGGCTCTAATGAAACACCTGTTACCTTTGCGCCTGCATCAATTAAAATTCTCGAAAGCCATGAACCTTTAAAACCGGTATGACCTGTGATCAGTATTCTCTTATCACGAAAAAATGACATTTCTGTTTTCTGCATTATTTAGTCCTTCCATGTTTTCCACGGCGCCTTGCCGCTCTCCCACAGTGCCTCCAGACGATTCTTATCACGAAGTGTATCCATACAGGACCAGAAGCCCTCGTGAATATAGCCCATCATCTGACCATCTGCTGCGAGACGCTCAAATGGTTCTCTCTCCAATGGCTGATCATCTCCGTCAATATAATCAAACACGCCCGGCTCCATAACCATATAGCCAATGTTGATCATACTGCCATCCTTATCTGATTTCTCACGGAATGCTGCAATCTGTCCCTTATCATCATAATCGATTACACCAAAACGCTGTCCTACATTTGTCATGGAAATTGTAGCAAGCTTTCCATGGGAGCGATGAAACTCGCACAGCTCCTTAATATTGATATTTGAAACACCGTCTCCATACGTCAATAAAAATGGCTCATCTCCGACATATTTGCGGATACGCTTTACACGTCCGCCTGTCATTGTATTTAATCCTGTATCAATAAGTGTTACCTTCCATGGCTCTGAATAATTGTCGTGAAGCTCCATAGAATTATGTGCGAGATCAATCGTAATATCAGATGTATGAAGAAAATAATTTGCAAAATATTCCTTGATCACATATTGTTTATAACCAAGACAGATAATAAAATCGTTGAATCCGTACTGCGAATACTCCTTCATAATATGCCACAAAATTGGCTGATCACCAATCTCGACCATCGGCTTTGGGCGGTTTACGCTCTCTTCGCTGATTCTGGTACCGAATCCTCCTGCCAGTATTACAACCTTCATGCTATTACCGTGCCTTTCTTTTTGTTTGGATATCCTGATTCGGTCAAAATTGCCATTTGACCCACTCTCAGTTGTACTAATAATGGACTCATTTTACCATAGTTAAAGCAAAAAAGCAACCGGATGATTCCGGTCGCTTTTCGCCTTAAGAAAACGTTAAGTTTTTGGAAAATACAAATTAATTATCTGCAAAAGCTGCTGCAGTCCCAGATCTGTGCCCCGAGTGCCTCATAGAACTCACGCTCATGGCAGACCATAAGAATACTTCCTTTGTATTCTTTAAGTGCTGTAAGCAAAGAATCCTTTGCGTCAGCATCGAGGTGATTTGTCGGCTCATCGAGGATTAACACATTGCTCTGGCGGTTCATAAGCTTGCACAGACGTACCTTTGCCTGCTCACCACCAGAAAGGACACGCACCTGGCTCTCGATGTGTTTTGTAGTCAGGCCGCACTTTGCAAGTGCACTGCGCACTTCGTACTGATTCCATGACGGAAACTCCTGCCAAATTTCCTCGAGGCAGGTACGGCCGTTGTCACCGCTTGTTTCCTGCTCAAAATAACCAATTTCCAGATAATCACCCTGATGGACAGTTCCGCTGTATGGCTTGATCAGTCCTAGAAGACTCTTTAAAAGAGTAGTCTTTCCGATACCATTTGCACCTACCATGACTATGCGGTTTCCGCGCTCCATAACAAGGTCAAGCGGCTTTGTGAGCGGTCTGTCATACCCAATCTCAAGCTGCTCTGTAGTAAATAAGAAGCGGCCCGGTGCACGTCCATACAAAAAGCGAAACTCTGGCTTTGGCTTTTCGGCTGCTAATTCGATCACATCCATGCGGTCAAGCTTTTTCTGACGGGACATTGCCATATTTCTTGTTGCAACTCTTGCCTTATTTCTGGCAACGAAGTCCTTTAACTGAGCAATTTCCTGCTGCTGACGGTTGTATGCTGCCTCTATCTGTGCCTTCTGTACAGCATGAACCTCCTTGAAGTGGTCGTAATCTCCTACATAACGGTCAAGCTTTTGGTTTTCCATGTTGTAGATTAAGTTTACAACACTATTTAAGAACGGAATATCATGAGAAATTAGAACAAAAGCATTCTCATACTCCTGCAGATAACGGCGCAGCCATTCGATATGCTTTTCATCCAGATAGTTAGTCGGCTCGTCAAGAAGAAGGATATCCGGCTTTTCAAGAAGAAGCTTTGCAAGAAGGACTCTTGTTCTCTGACCCCCGGAAAGCTCGGTGACATCGCTCTCTAAGCCAAGTGCATCCAGCTCAAAGGCTCTTGCAACCTCCTCTACCTTTGCATCAATCATATAGAAATCGTGCATTGTCAGAAGATCCTGAATCGTACCCATCTCTTCCATCATGACAATTAGATCATCCTCAGAAGCATCTGCCATCTCTTCACAGATCTGATTCATGCGCGCTTCCATGTCAAATAAAAAGCTGAATGCATTCTTAAGCACATCACGTATTGTCTGACCTGGTTCTAATACAGTGTGCTGATCAAGATAGCCAACACGCACATTTTTTGCCCACTCAATTTTTCCCTCATCTGGCATCAATTTGTTTGTAATGATGCTCATGAATGTTGATTTTCCCTCTCCATTTGCACCAACAAGGCCAATATGCTCTCCTTTTAATAAACGAAATGACACATCTGTAAAAATTGCTCTGTCTCCGAATCCGCGAGATAAGTGTTCTACATTTAAAATACTCATATTATCTTTCTCTATATCCTTCTTTATATTTTCATTTTGGCGTCGTTATTTTTATTTTGCGCCGCCATTATTTAGCAAACTCTCTGCGTAATATACTGTCTGCATAGCATCCTTGCCATAGTAGTCTGCACCGATCATATCTGCGTACTCCTTTGTCAATACGGCACCGCCGACAACAATCTTGCACCATGGTGCTGCTTTTCTTACCTGGCGAATAGTCTCTTCCATATTTACAACCGTGGTAGTCATAAGCGCACTTAAGCCAAGAAGTGGTGCATGTATCTCTACTACCTTTTCTGCTACTGTCTCAGGCGGTACATCTTTTCCAAGATCGATCACATCATATCCATAGTTTTCCAGAAGAACCTTAACAATATTCTTTCCGATATCGTGAATATCTCCCTTAACTGTTGCAATTACAACAGTGCCCTTCTTTTGCTGGTCGCTTCCCTTTGCCTCCATAAATTCCTTTACGGCAGCAAAACCGGCCTTTGCAGCCTCGGCACTCATCAAAAGCTGCGGCAAAAACATGGTTCCTTTCTCGAAGCCCTTTCCTACAATATCAAGTGCCGGTACAAGCTCTGTATTGATGATCTCAAGCGGCTCCTTTTCTTCAAGCATCTTCTTTGTCACCTTATAGGCTGGTTCCTTAAGACCTTTGATAATACATGTCTTTAAATCCATACCGCCAGATGTGCTTCCTAGGGCTTTCTTTTCAGATTTATCTGTTTCTGCACCTGCCTTGACTGTAGTAGATACAACCTTCATAGCAGAATACTTTTCAACATATGACATACACTGCGCGTCATAGCCGCCGAGTACACGGAAGGTATCATATGCCTGCATCATAGCCTGTGAATTTGGATTTACTATTCCTGCTGAAAGACCTGCCTGCATCGCCATTGTAAAGAATGCTGATGTGATGATCTCACGCTGCGGCAGTCCAAAGGAAATGTTTGACACACCAAGCACAGTACGTCCTCCCTGTGCCTTTATGCGGCGCACAGTTTCAAGTGTAACATTTGCTGAATTACTGTCAGTACTCATAGTCATCGTGAGCGCATCAATTACGATATCCTTTCTTGCAATACCATAGCTTTCACCAGTCTTATAAATCTTCTCTGCAATAGCCAGACGTCCCTCAACAGTATCAGGGATACCGTCCTCATCGAGTGCTAATCCTACTACGACACCACCATATTTTTTTGCCAGTGGGAACACCTGCTTCATGATCTCCTGCTTTCCATTTACAGAGTTGATCATCGGTTTTCCATTGTATATACGAAGTGCCTGCTCCATTGCCTCCATATTGGTGGTATCAATCTGAAGCGGTGCATCAAGAATACTTTGCAATTGATAAACAGTTTCCTTCATCAATTCCGGCTCATTGATCTCTGGCAGTCCAACGTTAACATCAAGAATCTGTGCACCTGCGTCTGACTGCTTTACACCCATCTCCAGAATATATTCCATGTTGCGGTCACGAAGTGCCTGCTTAAACTTTGATTTTCCGGTAGGATTTATACGCTCACCGATTAACATTGGCATCTTTCCAAGCTCAACTGCATGAGAATATGATGAAACAAGTGTCAGGTTCTTATCGGTAAGCGGCTTTGGCATAGCATCTTTGCAGGCTTCCACAAGTGCCTTAATATGCGCCGGCGTTGTTCCGCAGCAGCCGCCCATAAGCCATGCGCCTTCCTCTGCAAATATTTTCATATTCTCGGCAAATTCAGACGGATCCACGTCAAATACGGTCTTTCCATTTTCACTTCGTGGAAGACCGGCATTAGGATTTATAATTAATGGGATTGATGCGCTTTTTGCCAAGCGCTCAAAAATTGGCTTCATTTGCTTTGGTCCAAGGCCGCAGTTCATACCAAATGCGTCTGCACCAAGACCCTCAAGCAATGCTGTGACTGCCTCTGGTGTCGCTCCTGTCAGCATCTTGCCATTTTCACCAAAAATAACAGTTGCCATAACAGGAAGATCACTGTTTTCCTTTGCTGCAAGCATAGCTGCCTTTAATTCATATGTATCGCTCATCGTCTCGATAAGAATAAGATCAGCTCCTGCAGCTGCTCCTGCCTTTATAGTTCTTGCAAATATCGATACTGCATCTTCAAAATCAAGTGTGCCAAGTGGCTTTAAAAGCTTTCCTGTCGGACCTACATCTAGTGCAACGTAGCCATCCTTACCTGTTTCCTCGACTGCCTTTTTCGCATTCTGCACGCCTTTTGTTACGATTTCTTCAAGATTATCCGGAAACTTTAACTCATTCGCACCAAATGTGTTTGCCAAAATGATGTCTGCTCCAGCGTTTAGATAATCGCGGTGCAATTCTCTTATAATATCAGGATGCTTAAGATTCCAGTTTTCAGGCAGTTCACCAGCTTCAAGCCCGCGTTCCTGCAAAAGCGTACCCATACCGCCATCAAAAAAAACAATTCGCTTTCCCAGTTCATTTAATATATTTTTCTTCATAAATTCCTGTCCTTTCAAAAACACAAGGTTTTTCTAACTATCCCTGTTGTTTCTGTTTGCTGCTTATGCATCACGGCGAAAGCTGCAGTCTTTTTTGCTGCAGGCCTCGCATCCTTCTGTGACGCATCCTGTTCTGATATGGCTTAAGCCCATCAAAGCTGTAACAGATTTTTCAGGCTGCATTACGCCGCCTTCCGAAAGAAATAGACCTATTGTTTTCTGTGCATTAAGTGCCTTCAAAAATGATGACTGTACATCCAAAGACAGATCTCCGTAACCAGGACTATACCTTGGACGCACAAAAAGGCCGTCTTTCGCAGCCTCTTTTTCAATATTCTTTTGACACAAGTTGCAATAGCACTCTATGGCCTCTGCTGCCGTTGACTGAAGTACTGCTGCCTTTGTGATATTTAATCTCAGATAACGTTCCATCAAACGATCTATTTCGTGACCAAGCGTTGCCGCAAAGAAAATGACCTCGCTGCAGTCTTTTAAGTTTCGTTCCAGACTGTTGCTTAAAAGCTCCACACCACCTGCCTGCATATGACCTGCAGACAGATGTGTAAGTGCAAAACGCCGATATATATGGCGCGGCTGAGCCGTCCGCGCAACATCTTCCATGCACTGATGAATTAACATCATAACCTGTTCGTCCGGCTGTATCTTTTTGTAGCCGAGATAGCGAATAATCTCGCGTTCTCTCATCTGATTTATATCAATCATTTTAAAATCTCCGAAAGATTCTTCTGAATAGCCTCTGCAATCTGCGGCTTATTCATAGAATATACGTGAATGTGGTTAATTCCGTTTGCAATCAGATCAATGATCTGATCAGTTGCATAGGCTATACCTGCCTGCTCCATTGCCTTCGGGTTGGAACCAAAACGATCAACCAGATTTAAAAAGCGCTGCGGCATACTGCATCCAGAAAGATCACGTGCAGTCTCCACCTGCTTTGCTCGTGTGATTGGCATGATACCTGGAATCACAGGAACGCTTATGCCCTGTTCTCTAACACGATACAAGAAGTTAAAGAAAATATTGTTGTCAAAAAACATCTGCGTTGTCAAAAACTCACATCCGGCATCTACCTTTTTCTTAAGGTTTATAATGTCCTCACTTTTATTTGCTGCCTCCACATGTCCCTCTGGATAGCAGGCTCCTCCTACACAGAAATCGCCATAGGCTTTGATTTCAGATACAAGTTCTGACGCATAATGAAAATCAACAAATGGATCTCCCTCAAAATCTCTCGGACGATCACCGCGCAGAGCCAGCACATTTTCAATTCCTGCTGCCTTCATCTCATCTAATGTATTATGAATATTTTCCTTTGTTGCGCCTACACATGTTAAATGGGCAATCGTTGTTACGCCAGTTGTATCCTGAATCCCTTTTGCAATTGCAACAGTATTCTTTCTTGTGTTTCCACCTGCTCCATATGTAACGCTCATATAGCTTGGCTTTAATGCAGCAACGTCAATCGTTGCCTGACGAACTGACTCAAACTGTGCATCTGTCTTTGGTGGAAATACCTCAAAAGACAGTGTGATTTTTCCATTTGACAATATTTCATTTACTTTCATTATTTTTTGATTCCTCTTTCCTCTATATGGTGTGTTCTGTCGCATCGCTGTTATACTGCAGATGTCTGTGTCTTAATGATGCTCTGTTCACTCCCCACTACAGCTTGTTTGTCGAGCTCATTTAACGTAAGTATAGCATGGATTTTACTTCATGAAAAGAAGATTTTCTCAATGGTTTGATATTGATATAAACTATACCAAAAGTACTTGCTGTCCTCTTTATTTTCCACTATGATAAACAAAAAAAGAAAGGATCTGCATTATAACAATGAAAAAACAGGCTACTAAAATCAAGATTTGCGGACTTACAAAAGAAAAAGAGGCTGATTATCTCAATCAAATTCATGCAGATTTTGCAGGCATGGTCGTTTTTTTTCCTAAAAGCAAAAGAAATATCTCACTTGATCAGGCAAAAAAAATAAAGTCAGCACTTCTGCCTGAAATAAAAACAGTCGCCGTGACAGTCTCACCAACACTTGCACAAATAAGCCAAATTGCAGAAGCCGGCTTTGACCTTATTCAAATTCATGGTGATCCTGCCGATCTTGATATAAAAACTGCTAAGTCCATCTGCGAATATACAAGTAAGTTTTCTCTTCCTATATTAAAAGCATTTAATGTCTCTGATATTGACAGCTATAACTACTGGCAATCATGTCCGTCTGTCGCTGGCTTTGTATTTGATGCAGCTAAACCTGGAAGCGGCAAAACATTCGATTGGACTCTGCTAAAAAATCTTCCCAGATCAAAAAAGCTTTTCATGCTGGCCGGCGGGCTGGCACCTGAAAATGTTTCAAATGCGATCTTTTTTTTGCATCCTGATGGTGTGGACGTATCATCTGGTGTGGAATTTTTAGAAAAAGACCGCCCCGGCAAAGATCCTTATCGCATACAGGCCTTTGCCGAAGCGGTACAATTTGCAGATAAACTTACCTCAAAAACACTTATCGATTTGAAGTAATCTTTTCTGCCATTTCAATTGCTGCATCAATATTCGGGCTAAAATTTTCTTTTCCAATTAATGTGTCAAAGCCAGCCTTTCTAATAACACGCATTGGCTGATCGTTTACATGTGAAAGAATGAGCGTTATCTTCTTTTTCCTGCATTTCTCATAAAGAGACGTTAATGAGTTCATTGCAGTACTGTCAAGTGCCGGAACACCTCTCATTCTAAGAATCAGGCATTTTGTCTTTTCTGTTACTGCAATCAGACCAATCTGATCTGCAGCACCAAAAAACAATGGACCTGTAATCTCGCATACACTGATTGATGATGGAATATCGCGCATACGCGCACGCTCTGCATCGCGAACCTCATCAGAAATCTCATCTGTATGACTCCAGTTACGCACACCTGTCTCATCACTCATGCGCTTCATAAATAAAAGACAAGCCAGTACCATGCCAACTTCAATCGCAACAACAAGATCAAATACAACTGTCAACATAAATGTAATGACAAGCACTGCAATATCACTTTTTGGTGCCGTCTTTACAAGACGCACAAATGGACGCCACTGACACATGTTATAAGCAACAATAAATAAAATTGCAGCAATCGTCGGCATAGGAATCCAGCCGGCATATGGCATCAGCACAAGAAGCACTAAAAATAATACAACAGCGTGTACCATTCCAGCTACAGGTGTGCGGCCTCCATTTTTAATGTTTGCTGCAGTACGTGCAATCGCACCTGTTGCCGGGATTCCTCCAAAAAGCGCAGATGCAACATTTCCTGCTCCCTGTGCAGCAAGTTCCATGTTGGAACGGTGATTTCCATTAATCATGCCGTCTGCCACCACACATGAAAGAAGTGATTCGATTGCTGCCAAAATTGCAATTGTGAATGCATTTGGAAGTGCCTTCTGAATTACTTCAAGGCTAAGCTTTGGCAAATGGAATGATGGAAGGCTGCTGTTTATTGTATACAGATCGCCAATTGTATTTACCTGAATCGGCATCAGCTTCACCATTAAAATACCAACTGCAACAGCTGCTAATGACGGTGGAATCTTCGCAAGCATCTTTACCTTTGGCATAAAAATAAGAATTGCCAGACATACTGCTCCCACAAAAACAGCATGCCAGTTTAGTGTGCCTATTCCCGCTAAAAAGCCTTCCAGCTTTTCCATTGTCTCAATTGTAGGCATTCCTGCCGGAATTGTAACACCACAAAAATCCTTAAGCTGTCCAATCGCAATTGTCACAGCAATACCTGCCGTGAAACCAGTCGTAATAGTATAAGGAATAAACTTAATCAGTGAACCAAGGCGGCAAAATCCCATTAAAATTAAAATGATTCCTGCCAGAATGGTTGCCACAGCTAAGCCATCCATTCCCTGATCTGCTACGATTCCTGCAACAATAGTTGCAAACGCAGCTGTCGGTCCTGCAATTTGTACCTGACTTCCTCCCAAAAAGGAAATCACAAATCCAGCTATAACTGCCGTATAAATTCCGCGCTCTGGGCCTACGCCAGATGCAAGCGCTAACGCAATTGACAGCGGCAGCGCAATGATTGCCACAATGATTCCGGCAATCAGATCCTTAATGAACTGTTCCTTCGAATATTTCTTCAGACAGGTAAACAGCATCGGTTTCAGATCTTCCATGAAACTATCCCCCTCATTTTGTGCGTTTTTTTCGCCTTTACAGCGCACACGATGGCTATTGTATCATGTATAATTATAAACTGTCTACCCGTTTTTACTCACAATTACGCGATTATTCGCTGTGTACGCGATTTTGTACAAAAATAATTACTGTACTGCCATACATGTTCCAATTAGTCTGCAGCTGTCCATTCTTCTAAACCTAAGCGCAGTCCCTCTTCCATTAATAGTATTTAATGCATATCCCTTTTCTGAAATATGGAATTGGCGAAAGTACAGACGATGATTATATAAAAACAATGCATTTTCTCCCTCATTTGGAAATTTATCTGATAACAATAAAACATCATTTTTACAATATCTCGGTGAAAAATGATCGTTTGGAAGACGCATCGCCATATATACGTTTTCACAGGCTGTCTTTACATGTTCTACATCAAAGCTTGAAAAAGCTGCTCCATCTGATGTTTCCACTGCCGGAATCAGACATGGAATCTCACGTTCCTCGTTTACATCTACTCCTGCCTGCCACTGCGCTTCAATTTCTGCGATTGCACGTATAAATTTCTTTCCATGCTCTCCGCTTTCACGATAAGCAAATAAAAGCTGTTCTTCCTCTTCTCGCGGACTTTCCCCCATCAGGCTTTCCATTGATACATCCAATGTACGGCTAAGTGCCAAAAGTGTGTCTACTCTTGGATTTCTCGCTCTCCTGTAAATGATATTACGAATCGTTTCGATTGGGACATTCGACAGCATAGACAGTTTCTCTAGTGTCAATCCCTTTTTGTCCATCATTGCCTTTAGCTGTTTGTCAATCATTTTACAATTCCTCCCATTTCACTCTTGTTATTTTTTCCCATTTGAAGTATTCTATTACCATGAAGACTAAAAAATACAACGTCTTGGAATGAAACTATCGTATCACATGTAATTTGTAGTATGGTAGCTAAAATTACACTTTTAGTCGTTTCTACGCATGTACAAAATACCGAAAACTATACGAAAGAGACTATACAATTTTATGACACAGCAAAAAATTCTATTAAATTTTATTGATAACATTGAAAAGGAACGTGTCAGGCTCAATCTGACACAGGCGCAGATGGCTCAGAAACTTGATATGTCTGTGTCCAATTATAAAAAACTAATTGCCGGTCAGTATAGGCGTCCGAACCTTTTTCTGGCTCAGCGCCTGTATGAACTGACCGGCAAGCTGCTATTTGAATTTTTCGATTTTGATTCGCCTAAGCTAAATGCAATTTCAAAGTTTATGAAGCTGTCTGATACTCAATGCTCATTCATAGAGGGCATAATAGATTTTGAGCTTGCATTTTCAGCAAGTAAAGAAGAAAATACTGACGATTACCTGACTGTTTTGATTCCAACAGGCAATTGCGAGGATGGCATGATATGGGATTCTGCAAACGTCCGTAAAGTAAACATTGCACCTTATCGAAAACGCTATGGTTCGCAAATCAATGCCGGAGTTGAAGTCACTTCTAATCATTTAACTCCCGTTTACCATATGGGAGATATTCTGCTCATCTCACGCCGTCCTCCGCGCGATGGCGATACTACCATTTTTTTAAATACTGAAAATGGCCGTGCCTACCTGCGCCGTTTTATTCAGCAGGTTCCCCGTATTCTTCAGCCAATCAACGGATATGGCGAATCATTCTATATTGATCCCTATAATGAAGATGAAGTAAAAAAATGGGTCAAGTATGGCGTTGTTCTAACAAAAATGCGTGAATAAATCAGTCTTCAGGAAAACAAATTGCTGTTGCATAGGCATCAAGATATTGTGTGCCGGCTGCTGTTACAAGATTTAGCTGTGTAATCTGACACTGGTAGACCTCTTTTGTGCTGACACCATCCTCGGCCATACATGTTGTAAAGTTATGAAGAATCAAATCTTCTCCATTTTCCTGTCCGATATACATAACCACATGATTTTTCATTACAAGCAGCGTTCCTGGCTTCATAGACTGAATTTTTTCCAGCTTTTCTTCCTGTGTCATGCCTTCAAGTGATACAATTTGTGTTCCTGTCTGTGCCATGCTGCCTGTATTCCTTGGCAAAATGATTCCAAAACATCTGTAAATGGCATTCATTGTTGAAGAGCAATCCATATCTCCATTGGAATCTCCCCAGCCATAAGCCATTCCAACTAACTTTTTAGCCTGATCAAGAATATTTTCCTGAGTCATATCAAGATAACCAAAATGAATGCCATCCTGAGCAGTCTCAACATTTGTTATCATCAGCTGACCTTTGTCATCTTTCTGTGGGATAGATACCATAAGTATGCCTTCTGATTCTTCCTTTGCCGGAAGTGCTGTTCCCATGCGAAGCGTTACATTGGTACCTGCGAGTGTCAGTCTGGCATCTGTCACAACGGCTCGTTTCGTATCCTGCCATTTTTTTAATTCATCAAGTGTGCAGCTTGCGATTTTATCTGTTTCTACCCAGCCTCTATAATTTTGTGCCTGCACAAAGCTCCAGATTCCGTCTGCAGTCTGATGAACTGTTACTACTGCTTCGCCTGTCATAAGCATACTTTCCTGAAAATAATCAAATGAATGTGCATCTAATGAAGTGGATGCTTTTTTCCACGTTGGAAAAGCTCGAACTGCCGCATTTTGTGTGATAACACCATACTTAAGTGTAATAGAATCCAAGATTCCCTCTAAATTTCTTCTTGCAAGAATCTCATCCTGTGCTTCTTTCGTCACTGGCTCTCCCTCTAGGTACGGCCAGTTTCCATACGTATATGCTTCAATCCAAAGTCGTACATCATCTGCTGAAACATCTGTAAGCTGTGTCACATCTGCGACACCTGATTCTGAGTTTGCCATAGTAGCCTCGTTAATCTGCTGATAAGCTAAAGCTTTTGTTGATTCCTCTTCAAGTGTCTGTTCAGCCTTTTGATCCTCTGTTTCCTTATCCTTAATTTCTTCAGCATCCGTTTCATTCGCTGTAAGTGTCTGGCTTTCTGATGATGCTGCCGATGGCTTTGCTGCCAGTTCCTGTGTCTTTTTTTGAAGTCCCATAGTATTAACAGCATCCACAATACCTAATCCATGTCCGCTCTCTGGCTCTAGTCTAACACTTCCTAACACTGCCCATAACAGCACGCCTCCAAGCAGTACCACACAGGCAGACATTCCTATAATAAGCGGCTTTAGGCTAAGACCTTTTCTTTTATTTTCATGCGGTTCTTTTTTTCTTCTCAATATTCTCCGCCTCCTGTCTAAAACAAAAACAATATATCAGTTATCCTGTCCTTTAACTTATCATACCATTTTTTTCTTTTATTATGTTTTAAAGATTTCTTACAATTCACGTAACAAATACTTAATGTATCGTATAACGTGTCAAACGTTTTTTGGAATTTATAGTATCTATTTTTTATTAATTGATACTATCGGTTTCTTTACCGTGTTCTTTGCAATTTATAGTATATAAATTAACAATCTTGATATCTTAAATCTGTAAACTCCTATTTTTACAGATTTATTTTTGTAGTATTTACATGAATGAAGAAAAAGGAAGAGAAAACTGATATGTCTGAATTTACGTTAATTGTTGGAAAAAGGATCCGAAAAGCAAGAAAAGCAAAAGATTTGACACTTGAAGAGCTTGCTGAATGCTGCGGACTTCATCCTGCATATATTGGTCAGCTTGAGCGTGGTGTAAAGAATGCATCGTTATATACACTTGAAAAGATTGCATGTGCACTTGAGCTTTCTTTAACTGACTTGGTTGGCAACAGTGATATTGTAACGGAAACGGCAAAAACCAATATCCCTGCTGACTGCAGAAGTATCATCTGTACGCTCCCACCGCAATCACATGAGCTTATTTATGCACTGCTAAAGCAGATTATCAACCTTGAGCGCTGATGGTGCTTAAACTCAAATGGTTCGTAAAATTCATAAAAGCAAAATTAAAAACAAGGAGATTGACTATGTCTGATATTGCCGAAGCTGTTGGAAAACGAATTTATGCCATTCGAACATCAAAGCACATGAGCCGTAAAGATCTTGCCAAGCGCTCTGGGCTTCATCTTACCTATATCGGTCAGCTTGAGCGCGGTGAACGAAATGCGACACTGGCAACACTTGAAAGTGTCTCTTACGCACTTAATGTACCGATTGAGCGCTTTGTTGAATATATTACACCTGGAATGGCTTCGCAGGAAACTGCTGCAAATGAATGCTATAACTTGATTTTAGAGCAGACACCGCGCACACAAAAGCGTCTTCTTGCAATTCTCCAAAATATGGCACAGCTGCATCAAATACAATAAATTCTAATTTTCAAAAAAGAGTCACGCGGAAGTTTAGCGTGACTCTTAATATTACTTGTTTTATTTTTTTTCGCGGTTTAAATATAAAAGCGGAAGTCCGATACAACAAATTCCACCAACTATATTTCCAAGTGTAACCGGAATAAGATTTTTTATCAGAAAGCTTCCCCAGCTTAACTGTGATAACTGTGCTTCTGTGTAGCCATACAGTTCCATTGCTTTATTTACATAGTCTGGATTCATCTTGCAAAACAGACCTGCTGTTATGTAATACATATTAGCAACGCAGTGCTCAAAGCCTGCTGTTACAAACAGCATGATTACAAAGAAAGATACAAGCAGCTTTCCGCTGATATCTTTTGCGCAAATTGCCATCAAAACAGCTGCGCAAACTAAAATATTACAAAGAATGCCAGATGTAAATGCCTTGCCAAATGGCAGTGTTGCCTTTCCATATGCCACCTTAATTGTGTAAGCACCAAGTCCGCCTGCTGAATAATCAAGCTGACCGCTGCAGTAAACTAGTGCTGTAAAAATCAGTGCTCCTGCAAAATTTCCAAGAAATACAAGTACCAAAACACGAATACAGTCTGCCACAGAAATATGTTTTTCAGCAACACCAAGTGCCATTAAACAGTCACCAGTAAACAACTCTGCCCCCAGCAGAATTACCATCATCAAACCTACTGGGAATACAACTGCCGCAGTAAGTCTTGCAAGTCCTACATTTGCAACAGAATGTGCTGCCACGCTGCTCGCTGCTGCACCCATTCCAATCATCATTCCAGCTAACATTGCTTTTCCAAACAGCTTGCCAATCGATGTAGCTGCCTTCGCTTTGCACCCCTGTGCATAGCTTTTCGTTGCTTCTTTTACAGATAAAAAGCCTTCCATAGTAAAATATCCACCTGTCTTTTTTATTCCAGTCGGGATTTCCCGACATCTTTTCTATTATATCACAATTTTTTTTGATTGAACAGCAAATTTTTAATGACATATCCTTTTCAACTGTGCTATACTGAAGTAAAATGTAGCTATGATTTTCTAAATAGTTACAGAAAAATCAACTTCAAAAGCAGAAAGGTATGGTTTTCACTATGCGTATTGTCATAAAAATTGGTACTTCCACTCTTGCTCATCACACCGGACGACTTAATATACGACGTACAGAGGTGCTCTGCAAGGTAATCAGTGATTTAAAAAATGCCGGGCATGAAATTGTCATGGTCTCATCTGGTGCCATCGGTATGGGTGCCGGCAAGCTTTCATTAAAGGAGCGACCATCTGATATGCCAACAAAGCAGGCAGCAGCAGCTGTAGGTCAGTGTGAGCTTATGTATACATATGATAAGCTTTTTGGTGAATATAATCACACAGTTGCCCAAATCCTTTTAACTAGTGAAGATATTGAGCACGATGACAGACGGCAAAATGTGGAAAATACAATGGAGCGTCTGCTTTCTCTTGGCGCAATTCCAATTATCAATGAAAATGATACAATCTCTACTTCTGAAATTGTAATCGGCGACAACGATACGCTTAGCGCAATTGTAGCAAGCACTGTTCACGCTGATTTACTCGTGCTTCTTTCTGATATTGACGGCCTATTTACGGCTGATCCAAGAAAAGATCCTTCTGCCACGCTTATTCCTACTGTTTGTGAAATCACACCTGAAATTAAAGCTATGACCTCTGGTGCAGGCACAAATCTTGGAACTGGCGGCATGACTACAAAAATTCAGGCTGCACAGATTGCAACAGAAAATGGCATTGACATGGTTATTGCAAACGGAGCTGACCCTGTTATCTTATATGATATCGCAGATGGAAAACAAGCCGGAACACGTTTTCTTGCGCAGAAAAAAATGCTTTAAAAGAAAGGACTAAACGCATTATGAAAGAAACAAAATGTATTTTACAGGAAGCCAAGGCAGCTGTTTCTTCTCTGGCGGTTTTGAAAAGTGAAGAAAAAAATAAAGCACTTCTTGCTATGGCAGATGCACTAATTGCTGACACTTCTTCTATTCTTTGTGAAAATAAAAAAGATATGGACGCAGCAAAGGACACTATATCTTCTGTCATGCTTGACCGACTAAAGCTTGACGAATCACGCATACGCGCTATGGCAGACGGCATCCGTGCTGTCGCTGCACTTCCTGATCCTGTTGGCCGCATTCTTTCTGATGAAACTCGCCCAAACGGACTTCATATTCAAAAAGTCTCTGTACCAATGGGTGTTATCGCTATTATTTACGAAAGCCGCCCAAATGTTACATCGGATGCTGCTGCTCTAGCTTTAAAATCTGGAAATGTCTGCGTACTTCGCACAGGAAAGGAAGCCTTTCACAGTGCTTTTTCAATTGTCACTGCACTTAAAAAAGGGCTTCATAGCTGTGGCATAAATGAACAGGTCATAAACCTGATTGAGGATACAAGCCGAAAAAGTGCACTTGACTTAATGCGTGCCGTTGGTTTTATTGATCTTTTGATTCCACGCGGCGGTGCAGGACTTATAAAGGCATGCGTAGAGCAGGCGCTTGTTCCTTGTATTCAGACAGGCACTGGAATCTGCCATATCTATGTAGACAAGGATGCCGACCTTTCCATGGCACTGCGAATAGTTGAAAATGCAAAAATGAGCCGTCCTTCTGTGTGCAATGCTACTGAGGTTTGTCTTGTGCACCGTGATGTGGCAAAGAAATTTCTTCCTATGCTGCAAAAAAGCTTGTGTGACCCATCTCGCGAGCATCCTGCTAAGCTTCTCCTTGATAAAGAAGCTCTTTCAATTATTGATGGTACTCCTGCAGATGAGAATGATTTTGATACGGAATTTCTCGACTATATTCTCGCTGTGCATGTCGTAAGTGATGTGAACGAAGCAATTGCACATATTGCTTCCCACTCTACTCATCACAGTGAATCAATCATCACACAGAATGAACAGACTGCTGCTCTATTTACAACACTTGTGGACAGTGCTGCCGTCTATGTCAATGCATCAACTCGCTTTACTGACGGAGGTGAATTTGGTCTTGGCTGTGAAATGGGAATTTCAACACAGAAGCTTCACGCGCGCGGTCCAATGGGGCTTCGTGAGCTGACAGCTTATAAATATGTTATCACTGGAAATGGACAGACCCGTTGACAAAAGCATCACACTATCTTAACATACTTCTAGACGGCTGCAGCTATTATCTGATGTCCGTTTAAATAAATATACTTGGAGGAATTATGGAACACTTAATTATCCCAGAGGGCTATGAACCAGCTTTAAATCTGCATGATACACAGATTGCCATCAAAACAGTCAAAGATTTCTTTCAGGATCTGCTCGCAAAGCAGCTAAATTTGCTCCGCGTATCAGCACCGCTGTTTGTTGATCCGGCTTCCGGCTTAAATGACAACTTAAATGGTGTTGAACGCCCTGTATCCTTTGACATTAAGGAGCAAAGTGGTTTTAATGCTGAGGTTGTACACTCTCTCGCAAAGTGGAAGCGCTATGCTTTAAAGGAATATGGCTTCTCAAATGGTGAAGGTCTTTACACCGATATGAACGCAATTCGCCGTGATGAGACTACAGATAATATCCACTCCATCTTTGTTGACCAGTGGGACTGGGAAAAAATCATCTCAAAAGAAGATCGAACACTCGACACTTTAAAGTCCGTTGTCCGTGATGTATACAAGACACTTAGAAAGACAGAAATGTACATGGCAATCCAGTATGATTACATAGAAGAAATTCTTCCTAAGGAAATTTTCTTTATTACTTCTCAGGAGCTACTTGACATGTATCCGGACAAGACTCCAAAAGAGCGTGAATATCTGATCACGAAAGAAAAAAAGGCTGTCTGCCTGATGCAGATTGGTGATAAGCTTGGAAATGGCGAGCCGCATGACGGACGTGCACCAGATTATGATGACTGGGCACTCAACGCCGATATTCTTGTCTACTATCCAGTTCTTGATATTGCTCTTGAGCTTTCCTCCATGGGTATTCGTGTTGATGAGAACTCTCTTCGCACTCAGCTTGATAAGGCTGGCTGCCCAGAGCGCGCCAACCTTGCCTTCCAAAAGGCAATACTAAATAAAGAACTTCCTTACACTATTGGCGGCGGTATTGGTCAGTCTCGTATCTGTATGTTCTTCCTTCGCCGTGCCCACATCGGTGAGGTTCAGTCCTCTATCTGGCCGGCTGATATCAGAAAGGAAGCAAAAAAGCACAATATTACATTGCTTTAATGCATATCAAAAAAAGTGCCTTGGATATCCATGGCACTTTTTTATATTTCTCGTCACTAATATTTATCAGCGTCTCCACGTATCGCGTGACAAAAGAATTAAAATTGGGAAAATTTCCAATCGTCCAGCCAGCATATCAAAAATTAGTACAATTTTTGCCAGCGGACTATAGATTGAGAAGTTACATGTCGGGCCTACTAATTCAAGACCTGGTCCGATATTATTAAAGCAGGCAAGTACGGCTGAAAAATTAGTTCCAACAGAAAAACCATCTATTGAAGTAACTAGCAGACTAAACATAATAATAAGTACATATGCAGCAAGATAGGCGTTTGTATTTTCAAGCACCTTCTCTGATACGACCTGCTTGTTGCTGCGCACTGCCTGGATTCGCTGCGGACGAAGCATTTTCTGGATGTTTCTTCTAAGACTCTTAAAGACGAGCAAAAGTCTTCCGCACTTAAAGCCTCCACCTGTACTTCCTGCACAGGCACCCACTACCATCAGACATAATAGAATTGACTTTGAAAAGCCTGGCCACAGATCAAAGTCTGTGGTAGCAAAGCCTGTAGTTGTCACAATACTGGCCACCTGAAAGAATGCATGACGTACTGTCTCTTCAAACGTTCCATAAAAGCCTCTCAGGTTAATCACAATCAAAAGCACACTGCCCAGTACCATTCCAACATAAAGACGAAGTTCCTCATCTTTATATACACTCTTTACCTGCTTCATTATCAAAAGATAATAGCAGCTAAAATTCACACCAAACAGCAGCATGAACACTGTACATACATTTTGAATATATGGACTGTAGCTTGCCATACTATCATTTTTTACACCAAATCCACCAGTTCCGGCTGTTCCAAATGCTGTACACACAGCCTCTAATACAGGCATTTTTCCAACAATCAAAAGCAGGAAATCTACCACTGTCAATACGATGTATAAAATATATAAAATTCCGGCTGTACTTCTGATTCTTGGAACAAGCTTTGCAACATTTGGTCCCGGGCTCTCTGCTCGAAGCAGATGCATTGTAAAACCATCATTTCGGCCGCTGACAGGAACAACTGCAAGTAAAAATACAAGAACACCCATACCGCCAACCCAGTGGCTAAAGCTTCTCCAGTAAAGCATTCCATTTGAAAGACCTTCTACATTCGATAAAATAGATGCACCTGTTGTCGTAAAACCAGATACGATCTCAAATAATCCATCAAGATAAGACGGAATTTCACGTGAAATCCAAAATGGAAGACAGCCCAAAAGACTCATTACAATCCACGCGAGTCCGACACAAACCATACCTTCTCTTGCATAAAAGCCTTTTTTGGCTTTTCTTGCAAAAAACATAAGCACGCCTGCCACTGCTAAAATCACAAGGATACTTAAAGCAAATCCTAAAATTGCCTGACTATCCTGACCAGCCAGACTTATAATCAGTGCCGGCACCATAAATGCCGCCTCCGCCAACAGAATCTGCGCAATCAGCCGCCCCATCATTTTATAGTTCATAATTAAAAAACTCCTTTTTTGCAGAAACTGTATTTGTTATGCTTCAAAAATATCGTCAAGCTTATAGATAATATCATTTCTTGTTGTGACAACAACAACTGTATCACCCTCTCGAATGACAGAATCTCCTCCCGGAAGCTCTGTAACGCCGCCGTGTGTAATACAGGCTACAAGAATATTTTGCTTCACTTTCATGTTCTTTAACGGCTTATCACAATACGGCTTTTTCTCTTCAACATGAAACTCAATTGCCTCTGCCTTTCCATCTGCTATGGAATGAACTGATACGGCTGCTCCTGTCTGATTGTGCATTGCACGTATATAACGCACAATACCGTTACAGCAAAGATCCTTCGGCCAGATCGTACTTCCAATCGGAAGCTGATCAATCATGCTGCCATTTTCCATATGACCAAGCTTTGTGATAACCTGAGATACACCATGCTTAGTTCCATACAGAGAAATAATCATATTTAACTCGTCCATACCAGTTGCCGTGACAAGTGCATCACAGCTTTCAAGATTTTCACGCTTCAGCACAAATGTATTGCTCGCATCATCATTGATAATCTCTGTTTTAGGAAGAAGCGCTGCAAGTTCCTCACAATGCTTTGGATCCTTCTCGATCAAACGTACCGTCATGCCATCTTTTTCAAGCTGCTGAGCAAGATAATAGCTTACACGTCCGCCGCCGCAGATCATAACATGATTGACCTTTTTTGTTATAATTCCAAGATTATCAAGAAGTGTCGCCAAGATTTCTGTTGATGCCGTAACAAAGATTCTGTCGCCCTCTCTAAGCACAAAGCTTCCATCCGGTGCTACAACATCACCTCTTCTAAGCACGGCACATATAAGAACACGACACTTTATTACACGATTCAATTCGCTAAGAGCAACATTGCACAAACGGCTTCTTTCATCAACACGCAGCTCTACGATCTCTACTCTTCCCTTTGCAAAGCTGTCTCTCTTTAAGAAGCCTGGGAATTTAAGCAGTCGTTCAATCTCGATTGCAGCCTGCTTTTCCGGATTTACTGTCAATGACAGCGCAAATGTTTTCTGCATTTTGTAAACCTGATCTGTATAATCAGGATTACAGATTCTTGCAATTGTATGGATGTTTGGATTGATTCCATGAGCAGTCATGCTGCACAGAAGATTTAACTCATCTGCACCAGTCATTGCAATTAAAAGATCCGCATTGTTTACACCTGCCTGAAGCAATGTCTCCATAGTGGCACAATTTCCCAAAACGGCCATTACATCATATTTTTCTACGTTTGCTTCCAATACCTGCTGCTTTACATCAATAAGCGTAATATCATAACCTGAGGCGCTCAGCTGTCTAGTCAGCGTTGATCCAACCTTTCCGACGCCCGCAATTATTATTTTCATACCCTTCACCTTTCATATTCGAATAATGACAGACAATCAGTCATTATATTATGATAACACAAATATAAAAAAGTGCAAGGATATTCTCTCTATAAATAAAAACGACACCCTTTCGGGTGTCGCCTTACTTTAGTATTCTTTACGGCAAATATGTACGATATCCTATTGGTGTCTTAAAGAATACAGATGTTACATTAATTCCAGTCTCTGGTGAACCTGCATGAACAATTGCACCGTTACCGATGTAAATTGCCACATGGTTCGGATTATTGTAAAATACAAGATCACCTGGTCTAAGCTGATCGTAAGTGATAGCTGAACCACAATTCATCTGTGACATGGAGTGATGCGGAAGGCTTACACCTGCCACTCTGCTGTATACCTGCATAGTAAATCCAGAGCAGTCTACGGAACCGCCAATAGAAAGATCGGTGCCGCCGTATACATAATTGCACTGACCTACCCAGCCTAATGCATAATTAACAATTGAATCACGAAGCGGTGTTGAGTTGTTTGATGGAGTTGTAATTTCCTGTGTGGTAGTAGTCTCTGCCGCTGTAGTTGTTGTTGTCGCTTCAACTGTTGTGGTAGTAGTTTCTGCCGCTGTTGTCGTTGTTGTCTCTGTCTCTGATGATGGAACTGTTTCCTCAACTGTGGTGGTTGTCTCTACCTCTGATGATGGAGCAGTTTCTTCAACTGTAGTGGTTGTCTCATCAGGTACTGTCTCTGATGATGGAACATCTGACGGCTGTGTTTCTGAAGGAGCCTCAACTGTTGCCACATTTAAATCAAATGAAGAAGAGAATCCCTGATAGCTTACAGTAACAGTGTTCCAGCCTGCACTTAACATCATGCCAACCTGCTCACAGCTTAAGCCTTCTGTTACTGTCTGTGTTGTTCCATCTGTGTAAGTAACAACAATATACAGCTCACTTGCACTGAGTACCTGTCCTTCTGTCTTACTGCTTCCAGTATAAAATGCCTCAATACCCTGAATTGCTTTTACAGTCTCCGAAGGAGTGGTATTATCAGCTGTTGTAGTTGTGGTATCCTCTACTGTAGTCGGCGTTGTCTGCTCAGCTGTCGTAGTCGTGGTATCCTCTACTGTAGTCGGCGTTGTCTGCTCAGCTGTTGTAGTTGTGGTATCCTCTACTGTAGTTGGTGTTGTCTGCTCAGCTGTCGTAGTCGTGGTATCCTCTACTGTAGTTGGTGCTGTCGGCTCTGTCTGATCTGGTTGCGTTTCTTCTGCTTCGCTTGATGAAGTCTGTGCCTGTGAGCTTGTTGTCGTTTCCTCAGCAGACGTAGCTGCCACTGTCGTAGTAGTAGTAGGTACCTCTGTTGACGTCTCTGCAACTGTCTCACCATTTAACGCTGCTGTCGCACGCGCTACCATGTCGGCTGTCTTTTTCTGCTCGCTCTTTGCTGTTGTTACTAAGTCTGTATAACCTGCGTTAGAAGCATCATTTATGTAATATTCCCAAAGCTGATATGCATATGTACTTGCGTTGTAAGCTGCCTGATAATCTGCTGCTGCCATACGCTTTTCAAAAATTGCCTCTGCATCGCGAATATCTACAAGATAGCTGTCCAACTGATTTTTTACCATCTGATCAGTGATTGCTACTGCCTCTGCATGACGTGTGTATAAAGAAACATCCTCTGCTTTAACAAATCCGGCAAATTCTTCGTTAACTGCAATCTTTACAAATCCGTTCTGAATTGCAAGAACCTTATAATCACCATCCTTGTAAACGCTGCCAACACTATCGGCACCGCTTGATGCTGAACTGTAAACAACCGCTGTATTGGCTTTTACCTTTGCATAACGGTTTGTAAGATCCTCATCGCTCGCCTTTGCAGCTGCACCTGTTAATACATAATCAGATGACACATAACCCTCTACATCTCCACTTTTGACCAGATACCAGCTGCCTTCACTGTTATCAACAGTATCATAAATAGAAACAACACAATTGCTGTATAAATATCCGATCACATTGCTTGATACAGATGGCTTATTTCTAACATTTAAGCTTGCCATTACACTGACAAGTCCTTCTTCCTTTTCGCTGGCATCCTTTGATACCAAGCTAGTTCCAAATACAACGGAACCATCTTCTTTCATCGTCGCATTTACAGTAAAAACTGGGATGATCTTTTTCTCCTGTGCTGAAGCAACTATATAACGAATATAATCCATAATATCTGCTTCAGGCGTTTGGCTGCTTGCATAGTAGTTATCGAGAGAAACCGCCATGCCTGCCACAGCTGTATCCTGTTCAAGCGACGCGCCTGATGCTGCCGGTACTGCAATGCCTCCTCCAACTGCAAATGTCGCAGCCAGACAGGATGCCAGCGCATTCCTGCATAATTTATTCATATCTCAAAAACCTGTACCTTCCCGTAGCCTGCCATCTTGCCTGCAGGTACAAAAACATAATATCAGTTAAATTGTTACAATATTATTACAACTCCATTCTGATTATATCACATAGAAAATGCTTGTCAAGGGGCGTTTTTATTGTGTCCTTTTTATGATATACTAATTGGGGCACAGTTAGAAAACCCAGCAGGCTACGAGAGTGTAAAGCAGTTCACCTCAGCCTCTTACCAAGATATTACAAGCTGTTTTTATGACAGCAGAATGGAGATTTTATGTTACGAACAATTTTAATTACAGGGGCTTCCTCTGGTATCGGTGCAGCAACTGCCATTGCTTTTGCTAACCCAAATAATCGTTTAATTTTGGTTTCTCGGAAAAATAGGGAAGGATTAAAAAAGATCGAAGATGAGGGAAGAGAAAGGGGAGCTGAGGTTTTATCTATCTTAGCGGATGTATCAGACTATGAATCATGCAAATCACTTTTAACAGAGGCAAATGAACATTTTGGTCCTATTGATCTTTTAATAAACAATGCCGGAATCTCCCACATCGGTCTTTTCCAAGATATGACACCTGATGAGTGGCAGCACATAATGAATGTCAATATCGGTTCTGTCATGAATTTATGTCATCTTGTCATCCCATCCATGGTACATCGTCACCACGGACGCATCATAAATATTTCCTCTGTATGGGGCAATGTCGGTGCCTCTTGTGAGGCTGTCTACTCTGCAAGCAAGGGTGCCATTAACAGTTTTACAAAAGCTCTCGCTAAAGAACTAGCTCCTAGTAATATTCAGGTGAATGCCATCGCTTTTGGTGCGATTGAAACACCGATGAATGCCTGGCTGTCAAAGGAGGAGGCTGAGGCGCTCGCAGATGAAATACCTGCCGGACGTGAAGGCACAAAAGAAGAGGCAGCCCAGATGATCTGCATGGTTGCAGATGCACCAGACTACCTCACGGGACAAATTATTACAATGGATGGCGGATGGATTTAATTACTTTACCAACTCTTCCATCATCTCTTCCTTAAACTGCTGTGTGTACAGATCATGATAATAGCCCTTCATTGCCATCAGCTCGTCGTGTGTTCCCTGCTCGATGATCTTTCCGGCCTTAACAACAAGAATTACATCTGCCTGGCGGATTGTCGAGAGGCGATGGGCAATGATAAATGAAGTACGATCCTTTAAAAGATAAGAAATCGCATTCTGAATCAGCTGCTCTGTCTCTGTATCAATAGAAGAGGTTGCTTCATCCAGAACAAAAATCGCCGGATCTGCCAGCACAGCTCTTGCAAATGAAATAAGCTGCTTTTCTCCGGTGGACATGGAATCTCCACCCTCTCCAACATCTGTCTGCCATCCCTTTTCAAGACGTTTTGCTACCTGATCTGCTGATACGATCTTTGCTGCCTCAATAACCTCTTCATCTGTAGCTTCCAGCTTTCCATAACGGATATTTTCCATGATTGTTCCTGTAAACAAATGAGGACTTTGAAGCACGTAACCAAGCGCACTGTGAAGCCATGACTGGCTGCGCTCCCTATAATCCACACCATCGATTAAAATACGACCCTGTGTCGGTTCAAAGAAACGACAAGCTAAATTTACCAGTGTACTCTTTCCAGCACCTGTCTCTCCGACAATGGCAACTGTGGTTCCTGCCGGAACATGAAGGTTAAAATGCTCTAAAATATTTTCATTTCCATCTGGGTAATGGAATGTCACATCTTCAAATGTAATATCACCCTTAATTGGCTCCCAATTTTCACGCTTTTGCTCAAATGCTGTGCCATACTTTTCAATTACATCAGGGCGATCCTTAATCTGCGGTTCTTCCTCAAGAAGTCCTGTGACACGCTCGATATTAGCCTGTGCTGCCACAATCTCTGACAAGTTAGACGCGATGTTTCGAATTGGCTCAAACATGTTGACAGCGTATGTTGTAAAGGCTGATAACGTACCAAGCTGAAGAGCCTGTACCAACACAAGCTCACCGCCCTGCTTTAATGCAAGTGCCACACCAATATATCCACAAAATACAACAAGCGCTACATAAAGACCATTCATACGTGCCGCCTTCACACCTGCTGTTTTCATGTCATCAGTAAGTCCCCTGAAATGACGGCTGTTTTTTTCCTCAATGACAAGCGCTTTTGATGTCTGCGCACCTGTAATTCCTTCATTATATGCACCTGTAATCATTGAATTTTTCTTTCTGACCTGCCTGTTCCATTTTAAGATACGCTTCTGGAAAAAGCTTGTAAGAAGCACCAGACCTGGCACAATTAACATAATCCAAAGTGCCAGCTTCCAGTTTAGTGCAAGCATAATGCCAAAGATTCCCACTACATAAAACAGCGCCCACAGCATATCAAGAAGATTCCATGCTACAAGACCACTGATTCGTCCTGTATCATTCATTACTCTTGCCAAAATATAGCCGACTGGTGTTGTATTATAATAGGAAAAGGAAAGCTGCTGAAGATGATCAAAGCATGCCTTCTTCATATTTTTTGCCATATTCATCTCAATCACCATAGCACAGCGGCAAAAGATCACAACACTGACAGTCTGAAATATAATGGTAACTAAATAAGTTCCTGCAAAGCTTCCAATTCCTTCTGTCGTATTTCCGCTGATAAAATGATTGATTGCATACTGCTGAAACAATGGAAGCGCAATATCGACAAGTGCACACAGCGTATTAAAAACAAGTGCAATAATCATATATTTTCGAAACGGCTTCATAAATGGAAACAGTTTCTTCCAAATACGCCAGTCAAACGACTGGTCATATTCTTTTTCTTCAATCTGCATACTATTTTTATCCTGCCTTTCTGTGCCTGCATCACATGTGCAGACACTTTTTTAACTTTCTTACACAGAATCAGCATCTAATTGAGTATTCATCTGAATATCATAAATTCTGCGGTAAATACCGTGATGTTCCATAAGCTGTTCATGGCTTCCCATCTCTGCCACAGCGCCATCTTCGAGCACCATAATGCAATCTGCCTGCATAAGAGTCGTGATTCTATGTGCAATCAAAATAACTGTTGTTCCTGCCATTCTCTTTTTGAGTGCCTCACGTATCATGGCATCTGTCTGCGCATCTACTGCTGAAAGAGAATCATCAAAAATCATAACAGGTGTATGTTCTACAAGCATACGTGCAATCGCAACACGCTGTTTTTGTCCGCCCGAAAGCGTTACACCGCGCTCTCCAACGATGGTTTCATAACCGTCCGTAAAACTGTCAATCGCACTGTCTACACAGGCAATCTCACATGCCTCACGAATATCATCAAATGCTGAACTTTCCTTTGTTATTCCAACATTTTCCTTTATGCTTCCTGAATATAAGAATGGCTCTTGAAGCACCATACCAATCTGGCTTCTCAAATACTGACGATCAATATCACGAATATCAACACCGCCAATAGTAATCTTTCCACAGCCATCAGGCAGATCGTAAAGACGATTTAATAGATGTACAAGTGTACTCTTTCCGCTTCCTGTATTTCCAAGAATAGCAAATGTCTTTCCTGCCGGAACAGTAAAGCTGACATCCTTTAAGACAGCTGCTCCCTCTTCATATTTAAAGTTCACCTTGTCAAATACAATATCCTTATTGATTGCAGGCTTTGTCACACCTGGACGATCATCTTCTTCCTTCTCATCAAGGATATAGGCAATACGGTCAATTGACACGCCCGCCTTGCTCATCTCGGATATGATTCGTCCAAGACTTCTGACTGGCCATGCCATACTGGAATTGTAGGATACGAAGGCAATAAATTCACCGACAGTCAGATTGCCATCTACTGTAAATAACACACCCATGCAGATGACTGTAAGAATCTGAATACCTGTAATCAGATCACCAATCGACCAATACAGACTCAAAAACTTACCTAAATAAATCCACAATCCCGCAAAACGCTCATTTTTCTCATCGAAACGTTTGCGCTCAAATGATTCTCTTCCAAATGCGCGCACCACTCGTACACCAGTTAAGTTTTCCTGAACAACGCTTGATAAAATTCCCTCTGCCTCATCTGCTTCCTGAAAATGCTGTGCAATCTTTGAGAAGAAGTATCCAGAGTACAGAATTACAATCGGAAAAAAGGACACAGCGATCAATGAAATTTTAACATTCATTGAAAACATGATCACCATGTAGAATACAATCAGGAAGATAATACGAAATACTTCCATCAACTGATTAGTTACAAAATTTCGCACAACATCTACGTCTGATGTACAGCGCTGAATGATATCACCTGTCTGGTTCTTTACATGCCAGCTATACGGTAACTTCTGAATATGATCATACAACTGATCTCTCATGCCCTTTACAAAGCTTTCTGAACCCTTTGCTGCAAATACCTTTGAGTAGTAGTTTGCAGCGATGTTTATAGCTGCAAGCAAAATGACGGCAAGCGCTGCAATCGTAAGCATCTTTCCAGGATTTTCACGAATCGTTTCTTCTGATAAAAAGGCTTTCACCCATTCTGGAATCTTAGACAAGTCACTTCCTAGGACGCCATCTACACTAATTCGAATAACCTGTGGGATAAATGCCTGACAGACAGTAATCATTGCTGAAAAGAAAAGACCTGTCAGCATAAGCGGCAGGCATGGTTTTAAAAACCTGAAAATCATCGCTGCCTTGCCGGCTTTTTTCTTATTTTGTTCCATAAGTATCTCTCCCCTTTCTTTTTTCGTAAATTAATAAAAGTACTGATGCACGGCCACCAGTACTCTCATTATATCGAATGAATATATGGATTTCAATGGGAAATCATTTTTCTAATTAAGTTTGTTCCTCTTGTACAATACGTTTTCGCACCGTAGTCTCTTCTACTCTGTGATCTTTTATTGAAGTAACCATAATTTCAAGATCAGGTGTAAGAACAGAAACTTGTGTGCCATCATCTGGCACATAACAAAGTTCACCAAGCACATAGCCGCCGAAGGTATCATATTCATCAAGCGGAAGTTCCACATCAAGTTCCTCTGCAACCTCATCTAGTGAAGCTGCACCCTGAATGCGCCACAGGCTATCACCAATTTTTTCTATATCACTTGGCTCAGGCTCTTCATCATGTTCCTTCCACTCACCAACGATCAGCTCAAGCAAATCTCGCATAGTAACTATTCCTGCCATTCCGCCATACTCATCAATTGCGACTGCAAAATAGTTTCCTGTCTTTTTCATATTTGAAAACAATGACGCAGCTTTCATATTTTCAGGAATAAAATAAGGCTTTCGCACGCAGTTTTTCATCACGGCTTCCCTTGAATGGTCTCTTGATCTTAAATACTCTCTTGCATCGAGCACACCAACAATATCATCAGTATCCTCTCCGCACACAACATAGAAGCTATGACGGTTTTCGTAGATTACTTTTTCCCATTCCTCACGGCTCTCATCGGCATACACACAGACAACATCTTTTCGATGCGTACAGATTTCATCGACAGAAACATCATTAAATTCAAACACATTTTGTATAAATTCATTTTCCTGTGTATCAATCGTTCCCTTCTGACTTCCAGACTCTGCCATCAGGCGAATCTCTTCTTCCGTAATTTGAGTCTGACGATGTGGATCAACACCACATAAACGAAGAAGCGTATGTGACGCGGCAATTAAAAGCCAAATTAGCGGAAAAAAGACAATCTGTACCACATAAACAATAGAAGAAAAACGAACTGCCATCTCTTCTTCTTTTTCTGCTGCCAAACGCTTTGGCACCATACGTCCAAAAATCATCGTTACAATGCATAATACAAGTGAAATTGCAGTGACACAAAGTCCATCCAATACATTTGGATTTATTGCCTGTCCGCTTTTTCCAATAAAATCTTCCAGCGGTTTTCTAAAAACAAGCGCCGCATATGCACTTCCTAAGCATACACTTGCCATTGAAACAAGCTGCATAGCTGTTAAAAAACGCTCCTGCTTTGCCTTAAATCCAGATAAAAGCGCTGCTTTTGCTTCATCCTTTTTTGCCATCTCTTCTAATTGATTGTCGTTTAATGAAACGATTGCCGTTTCTGCACACGTAAACACTGCGTTCAGTGCGATCAGAATGACCTGCAGAATAATTGCCCCTATCATGCGAGACCTCCTTTCGAAACTCTCACAAAAATCTGCTTATTCGTATCCGTATCCGCGCTGCCGTCGTATTCCATTATGGTTTCCTCCTGTTTTTAAATAAATTACTATGTTCATTTTTTTGATAGCTATTTCACCATGTTTTTTATTGAAATAATATCCTTTTTATTGTAAGATGGAAGCATGAAATTGTCAATGTATTTCGCATATTATAATGAAAGGAAACCATTTCTATGAGTAAATTTACACTTGACTGGAAGCAATATGCTGCGCTTGCAAGACAGGCTGCTGCTGAGGGTTGCGTGCTTCTTGAAAACAAAAACAATACACTTCCTCTTGCCGAGGGCGAGACATGTGCTGTATTTGGCCGTACTCAATTTGAGTATTATAAAAGCGGAACCGGATCTGGCGGTCTTGTTAATACAAGCTATGTACATGATCTTGACTATGCCCTTACAGAATCTTCTCTTATAATTGACGAGGAAGTAAAAACAGCTTACAAAAACTGGTTAAAAGATCATCCTTTTGATTTGGGAAATGGCTGGGCACAGGAGCCTTGGTGTCAGGTCGAAATGCCGCTTAGCGATGAACTTGTATCTGGCGCTGCTTCCCGCTGCCAGACTGCACTTATCGTAATCGGCCGCACTGCTGGTGAGGACCGTGACAATGCTGCTGAGAAAGGAAGCTGGTATCTGACAGACGGTGAAGAGGCAATGCTTGAAATCGTATGCCGCCATTTTTCACGTACAGTTGTTATCTTAAATGTTGGAAATATCATTGATATGAGCTTTGTTGACCGCTATGAGCCATCATCTGTTCTTTATATATGGCAGGGCGGCATGGAAGGCGGTTCTGGTGCTGTCGATGTCATCACCGGAAAGGTTCCTGCCAGCGGACGCCTCAGTGATACGATTGCTTATCATATTGATGATTATCCATCTACCCGGAATTTTGGCTGTGAGGATACCATTCGCTATGAAGAAGATATCTATGTAGGCTACCGCTATTTTGAAACATTTGCGAAGGAAAAGGTTCGCTATCCATTTGGCTATGGTCTGTCTTATACTACCTTTGATGTACAGGCTGCACTTGACATGTGTTCTCTGCCAGCCGGACTTGCAAAGGGCGAAGTTTCCAAAACCGATACCTTAAATGTTACTTACGATATTACAAACACAGGCGATGTGGCAGGTAAGGAAACAATACAGTTTTATGTACAAAAGCCACAAGGTTTTCTTGGAAAGCCGTCTCGCGAGCTGATTCGTTTTGCAAAGACTGAACTTCTTGAACCTGGGGAAGGTGAAAGCGGTATTCTTGCAATTGACTTTTATGCACTTTCCTCCTACGATGACAGCGGCATTACAGGACATGCTTTTTGCTACGTGCTTGAGGAAGGCACCTATACAATTTTAGCTGGTACCAATGTACGAAATGCAAAGGAAATCGGAAGCTTCGCGCTTACAGAAACAGTTGTTTTAGAAGAACTCTCCCAGCAGCTTGCTCCTCGCCGCCATCTTGAGCGCATGACTCCTAAGACAAATGAGGATGGTACGCTTGTACCTATTATTCAGGCTGCTCCTGTTTACTTACAGCATTACAGTGAGGATACATGTCCGCAATGTGCTGACTATACTGGTGATAAGGGCTATAAGCTTGATGACGTAAAACGCGGCATTGTTTCTATGGACGAATTTCTTGCACAGCTGTCTGATCTCGATTTGTGCCATATAGTAAAGGGCGAAGGCATGTCAAGTCCAAAAGTAACACCTGGAACTGCTGCTGCTTTCGGTGGTCTGACACCAACTCTTACATACTTTGGCATTCCGGCTGGCTGCTGCACAGATGGTCCGTCCGGCCTTCGCATGGACTGCGGTACTAACGCATTTAGTCTTCCTGGCGGAACCTTGCTTGCCTGCACGTTCAACACAAGCCTGAACGCTGATCTTTTTGAAATGGAAGGAATCGAGATGAGAAATAACCATATCGAAAGCCTTCTTGGACCTGGCATGAATATTCACCGCTGTCCGCTAAACGGCCGTAACTTCGAATATTTCTCTGAGGATCCACTTTTAAGTGGTGTGATCGCCGCCTCTCAGTTAGAGGGAATGGGACGCGCTGGTGTAACAGGAACAATCAAGCATTTCTGCGGAAATAATCAGGAGTATCACCGTCGTTTTGTGGACAGTGTCATTTCTGAGCGCGCAGTTCGTGAAATCTACTTAAAGGGCTTTGAGATTGCTGTAAAAAGCGGCTATGCAAGCTCTATTATGACTACCTACGGAAGCGTAAATGGTCTTTGGACTGCTGGAAACCATCAGCTTAACACAGATATTTTGCGTGGTGAGTGGGGCTTTGAAGGCATCGTTATGACAGACTGGTGGGCTGAGATCAACAATGCACCAAAAGACAAGCCATCTCGTGAAAAATTTGCTGCTATGGTTCTCGCGCAGAATGATCTCTACATGGTAACATCCGATACAACGCAGGTAATGGGTGATCTTGAAGCTGCACTTGCAAGCGGTCGTTTAGAGCGCCGTCATCTGACTCGCTGTGCTGAAAATATCTGCCGCTTTTTGATGAACTCCCCTGCTCTTCTTCGTCTTACTGGCAAAGAAGCAGAGATTGAGCTTGTAAATGTACCGGAAAATGCACAGCTTACTTCTGATTTTGATATCGTATATCATGATATCAAGGGAGTTACCACACTTCCTCTTACTGGAATTTCCAGCGAAAAAGGCGACAGCCATATGTTTGGAATCACCACCGAGGGCTTTGGTACTTTCCGTATCAGCATCACAGCTTCCTCAGAGTCCACACCACTCGCTCAGATGCCGGTATCTGTCTTTGTAGACAATCAGCTGTTTGGCACCTACAGTTTCAACGGAAGTGAAGGAAAGGAAGTGACACTCTCCAGAGAGGGCGGTGTATTTGGCTTCCACCACTATGTACGCCTTTACTTTGGTCAGGGCGGTCTTACTCCAATTTCCATAACATTTGAGCCAATTGATATTGTCACTAGCTTTAGCGATAAAGATTGATAAAAAATAGGCGTTCAAAGTTCGGTTAACTCGCACCGGACTTTGAACGCCATTATTTTGTTTCTATTTTCCTTAGATTCCCTTATACTTCTCGCTCTGTGCCTTAATAAGCTCAACATCATCAAAATAGTTGATCTTCATTGCACTCTTTACCTCAGACAATGTCTGTGCCGCAACCTCTCTTGCAGCCTCGGTACCCTTGCGAAGAATGTTATAAACTTCTGGAATATCCTTCTCGTATTCCTTACGTCTCTTACGAATCGGCTCTAACTCTTCCTGAATGATGTTATTTAAGAACTTCTTTACCTTTACATCGCCAAGACCGCCTCTTGTGTAATGAGCCTTTAATTCATCCAGATTGGCATAATCTGGCAGATATCTCTCAAAGTGCTCCGGCTTGCAGAATGCATCCAGATAAGTAAATACTGTATTGCCCTCAAGATGTCCCGGATCACTGACAAGAAGGTGCTCTGGATCGGTATACATGCTCATTATCTTCTTCTTTACATCTGCTTCACTGTCAGACAGATAGATACAGTTTCCAAGAGACTTACTCATCTTTGCCTTGCCGTCGATACCTGGCAGACGAAGACATGCCTGATTAGTAGAAATTAAAGCGCTTGGCTCAACTAATACTTCGTCATATACAGAATTAAACTTGCGGACGATTTCTCTTGTCTGCTCGATCATCGGAAGCTGATCCTCTCCAACTGGAACTGTCGTCGCCTTAAATGCAGTGATATCTGCAGCCTGACTAATCGGGTAGGTGAAGAATCCAACTGGAATGCTTGCCTCGAAGTTTCTCATCTGAATCTCAGACTTTACAGTAGGATTTCTCTGAAGTCTTGCTACGGTAACGAGATCCATATAGTAGAAAGTCAGCTCACACAGTTCCGGAATCTGGGACTGGATTAAGATATTACTCTTTGCCGGGTCTAATCCGCATGAGAGGTAATCAAGCGCTACCTCGATAATGTTCTGACGAACCTTCTCCGGGTTTTCAATATTATCTGTTAATGCCTGTGCATCTGCAATCATAATAAATATCTTGGAATATTCACCAGAGTTTTGCAGTTCTACTCTTCTTCTTAAAGAACCTACATAATGTCCTACGTGAAGTCTTCCTGTCGGTCTGTCACCTGTTAATATAATCTTTTCCATGGTCTGTTTTACCCTTTCCTAGTTACTGTCTCCAGTCGTATCGCCGACCTTTGAACCTTGATATAATCATATCTCACTTTTTGCTGTACGTCAATCCATATCGTCAAACTATCATGTTACGAAAGCCATTAACCTTCGGGCTCTTGGCTTATCCGTAAACAGTAACTAATGATTTACCTCAACACGACAGCTTCTTGTCGTGCTAAGAATTGTCTTGCCATAATCATCCTGCTGTGCCACGCACACCTCAAGACTTCCTCCAAGTTTGAGATCTTCTATCTTAATCAGATTCTGGTGCTGTGAGGTTGGCTCATACTGCTTTCCATTTATGATTACAATTGAAAACTCATTAAAATTGCTTCCATACAGCCACATTGTACCATCTTTGTATAAAACACGATCTAATGTTATTGGAAGAATGCCCATCTTAAGATTCTTCGGCTGATACGGATTTTCGCCTCCAAATACCTCTTTATCACCATACAGCATATCATACTCAACAACAGCCATTGAGTCTAAATATGCACTTTCGTTTGCATTCTGCTCCTTAAAATATTTCTGATGATAACGGAACATAATTCCCTCATTGATGCCCATTCGCTGCATTACATATGCACCAAGCTGGTATGCCTCGACGTTTTTATCCTGCTTTTCCATCTGGAAATTACTCCACAAAATATATTTTGTTGTGAAGAGATTTCCCTGGTTCATATCAGTCTCCTCAATTCCAAGACTTGGCAGGTGATCACCATACATAACAAGAATACACGGCTCATTAAAGTCATTTAATTGTCTTGTCAGCTCAGCTACAAACAAATCCATTTCATAAATCTGATTTGCATAGTAGGTCAGCTGATTTTGTCTGGCCTCATCATCTTCTTTTAACGTCACTTTGATGTGAGGATCCTTAAGTACCTCTTCTGTCGGATACGCGCCATGTCCCTGCACAGAAATTGTATAGATAAAGTCACTTGTATCAGTTGACTCCATCGCCTCGATAATGTTGGTAGTAAGTACCTTATCCTTTGCCCAATTTTCAGGCGTATATGTCAGGTTATACATATACTCCATGCTCGTAAAGGTATCAAAGCCTAGACGTGAAAATACCATGTTTCGATTATAGAATGTAGCAGAATTGTTATGAATTGCATGAGATGTATAGCCAATGTTGTCATAACAATACGGCAGGCTCTCACATGTCTGCTCACGAAGTACTGTCTGATATGGATATTCGCCGCAGCCGAAGAAATCCAAATTCATGCCTGTCAAAATCTCAAACTCTGTGTTGGCTGTTCCCGCACCGACAGATGGAACGCTCAAAAAACCAGACGAGCATGTATCAAACAAGCGATGGTAATTAGGAATCGGATCTTCATTTACTGTCACATCATTCAAATCAGTAATATCAAAGAATGACTCTAACTGAAGATAAATAACATTGACGCCTGCATCGTACTCTTCGATTGGTGCCTTTGTCTCTTCTTCATATTCTTCTGGGACAGATACTTCCTCTGGTGCCGTAGTTTCCACTGGATCAATCTCTACTTCGGTGTTTACAGGCACAACCTCTTCATCCAGGATATTTTCTACCTTTTGCGCATCGTAATTATCAGGCTTTGAAATTCCAGTGCTGATGTATGAATTTGTAAAGCAGTAGGCAAGACCATAAGTCTGATAAGCTTCCGCGATATTGCTGAAATTACGCGGCAAAATTGCAGACCAGCGGCCAACGCCCCAAAAATAAACTGTTAACAATGCCACAGTTACTACACTTGCCGCACCCTTTTTGTAATTTGGCCTTTTTTCAAGACGTGCTGCCTTTTTAAACAACACAACTATAAGCACAATACACGCTGCAATCACAGCACCGATTGCTACAAATCCAATTCCTGATACATAATGGTTCATGACCTGCATAGCAGAATCAATCAGGCTTAAATCATGCCAGTTAAACGGTGTTGTTCGAAACAAAAGCAAAACAAAATCTGTAACGCCTATTGCGCCCCAAAAAATCGCCACAAGTCCTCTGACAAATCCCCACCTTCTTGTCAAAAACATAAGCGAATATGTTGTAAGCACAAGCATAAAGTTCATTAAAAACAAATGCGGTGTCACAAATACAAAATGAAGCAAACTAAATAATGATTTTCTGCTGAGTAATTCCAGCAGCAAAACAGTTACAATTGTACTACCCAACCACACAGCAAGCGGATGACAATCAATTTTCATCCATCCTTCTTTTTTAATCTTCTCTGCAAAGGATTTCTTTTTTCCCTTCATAGAAATATTTTTCTCCTCTCAGTCGAAATCACTTTCAAATGTTTTTTTACTTTTCCCCTTGTTTACCAATATCAATTTTTTTATCAATTTTTTTATCATTTTTTCTATTATTTTTTTCCAGACGAATCTCATCAAGCTTTTTCTTAACATCATCAGATGTCTCATGAAACAAATAGACTTTACCGCTGTCTGACTTTGTTGTGCACATTTCGCGAATCTCATGACCGGCACTTTCAATTTGCTTTTTTAAGCCAAGTGCTGACATACGCACACCACCCTGTCCAAGAATGATAACCTGCTCAAGACCATCTGATGTAGCCACAGTTACGCGATGCTTTCTTCCCATTGCATGAACTGTTTTTTCAATATATTGATCTGCTGTCTCTGCCTCTTTTGTGTACACAATGTAAATATTGTGGTACTTTTCAACATGCTCTGTTCCTCCTGGCACCTTATAGGCATCAAACACAAGGATCAGCTTACACTTGCTGTAACCCTGATAATTACTTAAAATATCCATCAATGTAAGCCTTGCTGCCGCAATATCTGTCTTTGAAAGCTCATTTAATTCTGGCCAGCCAAAAATAATATTATAGCCATCTACAAGAAGATATTCCTCTTCTTGCTGCTTTTTCTTTGTTGGGCGATATGTAGATGCTCCCTTTGGCGCTGAGGATTGATACTGCTCCTCGTCATCTTGGCGATACACCTTTACAGGTCCATAGGTCCTCTCAAAAATCTGCTTTAGCTCCTCATTCTCTGCCTCATAGTCTTCAAGAGAACGTACTATTTCCTGCTTAGCACGTTTTGCCTCATTTGCTGCACGAAGCATTTTCTCTTCTTCTGATTCCTGCTCCATACCTTCAATATGCATATAATCTGGCACTTCATACCATGGAACAACAAAGCCTGCTCCATGCGCGCAAAATACTGAGTCTGGCGTATTTGACAGATCTGCTTCCGGCAAATAGCCGATGCGTTCCACTACCTCTTCCTCATTGTGGCACGGTGCATATCCCTTTAATGTACAAAAAAGACGACCATGACCTCTGCTGTAGGCAACGACCTCTCTTTGATAGCCCCGCATCGTTGATACTGGTGCTGTTCCAGAAAGTATGCTTAGCTCTCCTTCCTGCTCAGGAGCAGAAAACGTACCGCACATCTGCTGAATATCAGTCATTGCTCTTCCAATACATTCTGATGGAATTTCAAGACGGTACGCGTACACAGGCTCTAAGAGTCTGCTCTTTGCCTGCATCAAGCCCTGTCTGACAGCGCGGTAAGTAGCCTGTCTAAAATCTCCTCCCTCTGTATGCTTTATGTGAGCACGGCCTGCTATAAGTGTGATCTTAGTATCGGTCAGCTCTGATCCTGTCAGCACACCCTTATGTTTTTTTTCTTCTAGGTGCGTTATAATAAGGCGCTGCCAGTTCTTTGAAAGCAAATCTTCGCTGCAGTTTGTCTCATAAACCATTCCGCTGCCTGGTTCTCCCGGTTCTATTAAAAGGTGAACCTCTGCATAATGACGAAGCGGTTCAAAATGACCGATTCCCTCAACAGTATTCTCCACAGTTTCCTTGTAAATAATGGAACCAGAAGTAAAAAAGGCTTCCACGCCAAAGCGCTCACGAATCAAACTTTGCAAAATTTCAATCTGCACCTCACCCATGACTCTCGCATGAATCTCAGAAGTCTCCTCCTGCCATACAAGCTGCAGCTGCGGCTCCTCCTCCTCTAACACAGAAAGCTTTCTATACATCTCGTGAATATCAATCTCTGGCGAAAATGACACGCAGTATGTAAGAACAGGTTCCAAAATCGGCGTTTGCGCCTGAATCTCACAGCCTAAACCTTGTCCTGTCACAGTATCATTTAATCCAGTTACGGCACAAACCATACCAGGCTGTGCCTCTGATACTGATGTAAATGAAGCACCTGAGTAGACGCGGATCTGATCAATCTTTTCCTCACCAATCACCTGCTTTGCTTTAAGCACACCGCCTGTCACCTTTAAATATGTCAGTCGTTTTCCCTGTGCATCACGTGCAATTTTAAATACACGTGCTCCAAACAAATCGCCATACACTGGTACTGTCGTATACATCTCAAAGCCTTCCAGAAATTCTGTTATACCCTGCATCTTTAAAGCTGAGCCAAAATAACATGGAAAAAGCTTTCGATCCTTGATATGCTTTTTTATATGTTCCAGTCTAATCTTTCCAGTCTCAAAGAACTGTTCCAATAATTCCTCATCTGTCTCTGCCAGACGCTCATCGAAATTTTCAAGATCAGAAAAGTCTACGCAGCGGCCATCAAGGCGTTTCTGCAGCTGCAGCAGCGTTTCTTCTTTATCAGCACCTGGCTGATCCATTTTGTTAATAAAAAGAAATACAGGAACATTATACTGCTTTAACAAACGCCACAGTGTCTGCACATGACCAGACACGCCATCTGCAACACTAATTACCAATATTGCATAATCAAGCACCTGAAGTGTTCGTTCCATTTCTGCCGAAAAATCCACATGGCCTGGCGTATCTAAAAGCGTAAGCTTTCTGTTTTTCAAATTTAGCTCTGCCTGCTTGGAAAAAATCGTAATTCCTCTGTTTTTCTCAAGCTCATACGTATCTAAAAATGCATCCTTGTGGTCAACTCTTCCCAGCTTTCTTGTGCCGCCTGTCAGGTAGAGCATACTCTCAGCCAATGTTGTCTTTCCTGCATCTACGTGCGCCACAATTCCGGCAACGGTATGTGCACATTCTTTTATCTGAGCCGTTTGCTCCATCTTAAGCCCTCCTGATCATTTACTGAATCTGGTTATAATATTCGTTTGGAACATATCCGGTGACAGCTACGCCATCATCACGATACTCCTCTGTTACAATCTGTCCATACTTGCGAAGCAACTGAATTTTTCCCATCTCATCGTATCCATAAAGACGCTCCACATATTTTTTGCGATTTCTCAGAAAAGAAAGAAGCACCTCGCGCAGCTCGTCAAGACCTGTGCCATCTTTTACTGAAATCTCAATTGTGCGGTCTGCCTGCATATCTCGCTCGAAAAGATTTTTTTCTTCTTCTGATAACAGATCCTGCTTATTCATAAGAGTAAAGATTGGTTTTCCCTCTACACCTAACTCCTTTAATGTCTGGTATACAACCTGCATCTGAGTCTCATGCTCTGGATTTGAACAGTCTACAACATGAACAATCAGATCAGCATGCTTTGCTTCCTCAAGCGTACTTCGAAATGCATCAATCAAATGATGTGGAAGCTTATCAATGAAGCCTACTGTATCCGTCATTAAAAGCGGCTCGTCATTGCCTAAACTAAGCAGTCTTGTTGTTGGATCAAGCGTTGCAAACAGCTTGTCCTCTGCAAGTACCTCTGAACCAGTCAGCTTATTTAACAAGCTTGATTTTCCAGCATTTGTATATCCCACAATTGCAGCAACTGGTATATGCGTATCATTTCTTCTTTTTCTTGTAACTTCTCTTGTGCGCTTTACCTGCTCAAGCTCCGACTTTAACTGACCTATACGCTGATGAATCAAACGTCGGTCTGTCTCAAGCTTACTCTCACCTGGTCCTCTTGTACCAATACCACCGCCTAATCTTGACATAGACTGACCCATTCCTGTCAGACGATTTGCACGGTAACGAAGCTGTGCCAGCTCAACCTGAATTTTTCCCTCACTGCTTCTTGCGCGAGATGCAAAAATATCAAGAATTACCATTGTACGGTCAAGCACATTAAAGCCAAGCTCCTGCTCTAGATTTTTCATCTGAGCTGGTGTAAGCTCATCATCACACACAATACCGTCTGCGTCTAACTGTGCTGCCAGCTGGCGAATCTCTTCAATCTTTCCTTTTCCAACATAAGTAGCTGAAATTGGATGATCAAGATTCTGATAGATAGAGCCGACGGCCTCACCGCCAGCTGTATCCACCAAAAGAGCAAGCTCCTCCAGCGATGCTCTTACTCTGCTCTCCTCTGCCGTATTCACCGCAACTAAAAGCAGACGTTCTTTTTTTTGTGCTGTTTCTATCATAAATTACATTTACCCTTTCTTTCTTCGTCCTTTTTTAAGATGCCTTTCATTATAAACAGATAAGCAATCCAAAGGAAAATTCCAGCAGTCACCCATGCGCTTGCATTAGCAACACAGATACCTGTATAACTTTTTGCACTTGCTGCCATGAATGCAAACACACTTCTGCTGATCAGCTCAACGACACCTCCAAGTGTAGGAAACAGTGCATATCCACATCCCTGAAGTACATTTCTATAAATAAAAATCATACCAAGCGGAATAAAGCAAAGTCCACAGATTTGAATATACTCGCGCACATAGCCGATCACCGTGGTCAGATCACCGTCAAAGAACAGTGATGTCATAAAAGGAAGTATAGCAAGAACGACAAAGTAAATAATTACAGCATAGCTACAGCTAAGAACCATTGCTGTCTTTTGGCCTTTTCTTATACGCTCAGTAGAATGTATGCCCCAGTTTTGTGCACTGTATGTTGCCATTGTCATGCCCATTGCCTGAAATGCCTGAGTCACAAGCTGCTCTACCTTGCAGGCTGCTGTATAAGAAGCAACTACTGTAGAGCCAAGCAAATTCAATGCTGCCTGTAAAATCATAGTTCCGATTGCAGTGATAGAAAATTGTAGAGCCATTGGAATACCAATATTTAACTGAATTTTCGCACCAATTGGATCGAGCTTAAAGTGCTCCTTCTTTAGTTTTAGTATATCTACTTTTGTAAGCAAAAATACAAGACATAAAATTCCTGAAACACCCTGTGAAATAACTGTTGCAATTGCAGCACCAGCTACGCCCCATGACAATACCATGATGAAGAACAAGTCAAGAACAACGTTTAACAGTGCTGATAAAATCAGAAAATAAAGCGGAACTTTACTGTTTCCTACTGCACGTAAAATGCTAGCTGTTAAATTATACAATGTTGTAAATATAATACCCACACAGATGATAACAATATATTCCTTTGACATATCAAAGATATCCTCTGGCGTCTGCATTATGCGAAGCAGCCAGTCCATGCCAAGCAAGCTCGCAATTGTCATAATAACAGTCACAATCAAGCCAAGCACAAAAGCATTGCCGACACTCTTTCTAAGCCCTTCATAGTCGCCTGCTCCATAACGCTGTGATGACAAAACAGTAAAGCCTGTCGTCAATCCATTCATAAAACCAAGAATGAAAAATACAATTGTTCCGGTTGCACCTACCGCAGCAAGTGCATCTGATCCAACACCTTTTCCTACTATAATCGTATCGACCATATTGTAAAGCTGCTGAAATACACATCCTAACAATACAGGGACTAAAAACTTTAAAATCAGCTTTAATGGGCTGCCTTTTGTCATATCAAGATTCATAGTGTTTTCCTCCTGTTTACTTAAATCTCCTCTACTACAAAGCCCCATGGTGCAAGCGTCAAACGATCTTTTTTCAAAACTGCGCCCTCCTCTTTGAGCACTCTTGATACCTTTGACGCCTCTTTTGGCAGCTTCACGCTCTGTTCCTTTCCTGAATAATTAAACAAATAGCGAATCTTTTTCCCCTCCTGATTTACACCCTCTTTTATGATAACTGGAAATGCAATTTCCTGCTTCCAGCCCCAAAGTCCTGCCTCTTTTACAATGCTGGCAGTCAATTTCTTTATGTATGCACTGCTTGTCTTGCAGGCGATATAATAGCAAGTACCTTTGCCCCAGCTGTTTTTAGTTACCGCGGCATACTCTTTCCACATATAATGATCATAAAAGGCAAGTACCTTTGCCCCAGTTGGCTCAACTAACTCCATAAAGTCTTGTACCTGCAATTCATCCTTTGACACGCCAAATGTTTCACCAGACAGACCAACATTTTTTGGTGCAGTAAAACGATCGTACCAGGCACCCATGCACTCAGAAAGACCTGCCGGCTGTCTGTCACAATTCACCTTGACATGCTCATCAGTAAAGCCTGTCTTAAAGGTAGCAACAAGTGTACCTCCATTTGCTGCAAATGCTGATAAACGCTCAAATACTTCCTTTGGCGCACTATATAATGCAGGGACAAAAATCACTTTATATGCATCGAGATTAGTTTCATCTGTCCAGATAATATCACACTCTATATTCTGCTCATAAAGCGCATCATAAATCCAGCGCACAACATCATTATAGGAAGTTTTTCCGCCAGGAATTTGGAACCAATTAAGCGCAGTTAATGCTTCATTGCTGACCATAATAGCAACCTGATTCGTTTTCTTTAAGTGAATCAATTTGTCGCTTAAGACCTCAAATGATTTTCCTATCTGGCTAACCTCACGATAAATTGCATTCTCCTGCAGATCATGACTTAAAATACCTTTCCAGTATGTTTCACATGCATTGTGAATTGAATGCCAATGCCAGTACATCACACTGTCAGCTCCGCTTGCAAGATGAGAAAATGCCTGTAATTTAAGCTGACCTGGATATGGTGTCCACTCTGGAAAACCTTGTGCTTCTGTCTCAATTACAAGATAATTATCCTTTTTAAGTGAACGTGTCATATCACCACAGAAGGAAATTTCCTTTCCTGTCAGATCATCCTGTGATGGATGATAAATATCACAGCCTGCTATTGTAAGTGCCTTTGATGCAGATGGATGGTCAACATCTGGTTGAACACCGTAAGAATGACCCTTCCATGCAAAGTCAAAATTATGAGTAACAAACTGATCCTCGCGCAGATATTCCTGCACAATGCTTCTTTGCCACATCAAAAATTCCGTTACAAGACTTCTTTGAAACTGCTCAAATGCACAGCCAAGGCTTCCATTTATAGTACCTCTTACACTTGGAAACTGCTCCCAGCTGTTAATTCTGTTACTCCAGTAATCCAGTCCGAAATCGTGATTGAACCTCTCAATATCTCCCTGATACTGCTTCTTAATCCATGATACAAATGCCTGCTGTACATTTTCGCTGCTCGTACCAAAATGCTTTGTCTCATTGTCAAGCTGAAATCCAATAACGCAGGAATAGTCCTTTACCACTTCCATCAGCTTACGAATAATACGCTCGCAGTAGAAACGGTAAGCGTGATGTGTTATGTCCATAATCTGACGCGCACCGTATGGACGTCGCCCACTCTTATCTGTCACCATGATATCCGGATACTTTTTTGCCATCCAAGCTGGTATTGCATATGTTGGTGTTCCGATAATAACATTAATTTTTTCGCGTTCACAAGCTTCTAGTACCTTTGTGACATGAGAAAAATCAAACACTCCGTCTTCTGGCTCTTCTGTGCTCCAAGTCGACTCTGCAATCCTGATTACATTGATTCCTGCCTTTTTCATCATAGCAAGATCCTTGTCAAGCCGTTCATACGGCATATACTCATCATAATATGCACAGCCATATAATAAATGATCCATCACGCTTTCCTCCTGCTGTTTTTTAATTTATTTCTCCTGCCACTTACGCACCATGGCAATCTCTCTTGCATAACCGTCATCCTCGTTAGGTGTCTCAAGAATAAATGGACGACCCTGAAGCGCTGGATGAGTGACAGCTCTTCTTAAAGCTTCCTCTCCAATTTTTCCAAGACCAAGCTTTTGGTGGCGATCCTTATGTGCACCGCAATCATTCATACTGTCATTTAAATGTACAGCACACAGTTTGTCAAGACCGATCAGACGATCAAACTCAGAAAGAACTTCATCAAGATGGTTAACAATGTCATAACCGCCGTCCCACACATGGCATGTATCAAAACAAACACCAAGTTTTTCCTTACATGAAACACGGTCCATGATTTCTTTTAATTCCTCAAAGCTTCTTCCGACCTCACTTCCCTTTCCTGCCATCGTCTCAAGTAAAATCGTTACGCTCTGTGTACTGCTTATACACTCATTTAATGCCGCTGCGATAAGCTCAATGCCAGCTTCGCTTCCCTGACCAACATGTGAGCCCGGATGAAAATTGTAAAAGGCACCCGGCAGATATTCCATACGCCTTATATCATCCTTTAGCATCTCCACAGAAAATTTGCGAATATCTTCCTTTGCTGCACAAACATTCATTGTATATGGTGCATGTGCAACAAGAGGACCAAATGAATGATCTTTCATCAGTGTCAGAAGACGCTGTACATCTTCACCTTTTATCTCCTTTGCGCTTCCTCCTCTTGGATTTCTTGTGAAAAAGGCAAACGTATCGCCGCCAAGCGCTACTTCCTGTTTGCCCATCGCCTCATATCCCTTTGACGAAGAAACGTGATTTCCAATATAAATCATACTCTATGCTCCTATCACTCAAGCGGCAGACCAATTGTATAAACGCCATTAAATACACCGCCAACCTCTAGCATTCTTTCATATGCGCGCTCCTGAAGCGTACCTGTAAAATCATCTGCATCACATCTTCCATGCCATGGCTCTAAGCATACAAATGGTGCATCGCTCTTAGGTGACCACAATCCAAAGATTGGCTCATCAAACTGCATAACTACATACTCCTGTCCATCCGGATAAGCCAGTGCCAGACGTGATGCCTGATCATCCTTTGAAATAATAGCATCTCTTGAAAACAGATCAGCTGTAAGCGGCAGGTCACGCGGCAGTACAATCGTATCATCCACAAGTGCCATTGCATTTTCTGTAACACGATAGCAGGTAAATGTTCCTTCAATATTATCGCCCACATGAATATGGTCTGTATCTGGACCATCCTCTAGTGTCATGCTGGCAAAGAATGCCGGGTGTGCACCAATGGAAAAATACATTTCTTTTGTATCTGTGTTGATTACATTCCAAAGTACAATTACTTCTGTTCCCTTTAACTGATAACCAACCTCAAGACGGAATGCGAATGGATAATTTTCCATTGTTGTCTCGTTAGATACAATTGAAAACCACAGCGTATCCTGTGTCTGACTGTCCAGTGTAAATTCCATATCTCTTGCAAATCCATGCTGTGTCATTGTATAAGTCTTTCCATTATAGCGATACTCTTTGTTTTTCACACCGCCGACAAACGGAAACAAGATTGGAGAATGACGCTTCCAGTACTTTGGATCTCCATCAAATAAATATTCCTTTTTTGTCTTCTTGCCCACCAGACGCACAAGCTCTGCGCCGTGACTTGCAACTTCCAGATAAATGTGTTCATTTTCTAATTGATATACTGCCATCTTTCCTCCTACATATTTTTTATTGTATTCATTGCATCTTCATAGCTGGTAAACACATGTCCATTCATTTTATTTCGCACTGCACCGTCAATATTTTCCTGTTTGTCATCAAAAAACAGACATTCTTCTGGCTTTAATGAAAATAATTCAAATAACTTCTGGTAGATCGCATCATCTGGTTTTATCATCTTGTAGCGAAATGATAATAGCACACCATCTGCCTGATCAATAAATGGAAGCTTTTCTCTGCTGTCATGCAGCTGCTGATCACTGAAATTGGACAATAGATACACACGATATCCCATTGACTTAAGCTTTGGCACCCATGTGCTTGTGTACGGATACTCACCAACTGTACCATTTATATTTTCCATTACCATATAAATTTCTTTTTCAATACCAGGATCGTTCTCAATGAAGCGAGCCAAAAGTTCTTCTTTTGTCAAAACACCTCGGTCAATCTCGTTCCAGTCATCATTTAAAAAGACTGCATCTGCCAGACGTTTCTTTATTTCATCTGAAAATCCAAAATGATCCAGATGCTGCCGCCATGAAAACGGAATCAGTACATTTCCAATATCTAATACAATATTTTTAATCATTACTTTTTTCCTTTCTCAAGTAAACAAACTGTTTCCACATGTTCAGCCTTTGTCCACGGGAACATATCGACTGGTGTTGCCTGCTTTGTGTGATAGCCTTTCTTTGCCAGATATTTAAGATCTCTTGCCAGTGTCTGCGGATTACAAGAAACATATACAATGCGCTTTGGATTTAAAACAGCAACTGAATCCATAAATGCTTCACTGCTTCCGCTTCTCGGTGGGTCCATGAAGACAACATCGGCATGACTTCCCTCCTCTGCCATCTGTGTCATCTGTTCTCCTGCATCTCCCTGAAGAAAATGAATATTTGTCACATGATTTGCTCTTGCATTGGCAATTGCATCCTTTACAGCGAGCGCATTTAATTCAATTCCAAGTACAGTTTTTGCTTTTGATGCTGCAGTCATTCCAATAGTTCCAATTCCACAGTAAGCATCAATCGCAATTTCCTCACCTGTCAGATTTGCCAGTTCAACAGCCTTTTCATACAGCTTTTGTGTCTGCACTGGATTAATCTGATAAAATGACTGCGCTGAGATACGAAAACGGTTATTGCAAAGCACATCTTCAATATAGCCCTTTCCGTACAGTACAATATTTCTATCGCCAAGCACCATACTTGTCATTCGGTCATTTACATTTAATACAACACTTGTAATCTCTGGATGCATCTTTAAAAGTGCTTTCACAAAGTTATTTTTTGATGGGAACACTGGTGAAGTAACAACAAGAATCACTAGCACTTCACCTGTTGTAAAGCCTCTTCTGATCATAACATGGCGCAGCAGACCATAACGTGTGCGCTCACTGTAAATCGTAATCTTAAATGATTTGAGCAGTCCTCTTATATCACATATAATCTGATCTGCAGTCTGATCCTCTAACAGACAGGAATCTACCGGCACAACACTGTGACTTTTCTCCTCATAGATTCCAGAAAAAATTTCGCCTTTTTTATAGGAAAATGTTGCTGTCACCTTATTGCGGTAATGGTATGGATTTTCCATTCCGATAATTGGATTTACCGGACAAATTCCTTTTAGTTGTGTTCTCACATACTGTTCTTTTTCTGTAAGCTGTTTCTCATAACTTCCGTTAATATAAGTGCAGCCGCCGCACATACCGGCCGCTGCACACTTATTTGCATTTTTTGTCTTCAATTTAGTTTTCTCCATCTGTTGATTCATCTGTTGATTCATCTGTTAATTCATCTTTTGACGCATCTTGTTCCTTACTCTCGTCCAGATCGCATTTTGACAGAATCTGACTGCTTAATCCCTGCAAAGATGCCAGATCAAACTCCTCGTTTCCAGATACAGACATACCATGGCGTGCTGCCAGATCACTTGTGTAATCAGCCAGCGGATATGTTGTGACAATGTCATAATATTCACTAGATTCTCTCTGCTCATAATGAGTTACAACAAAATCAAGTGAGTAATCTGAAATATGAGTTCCATCCTCTTCCTTACTGATTGTTATATTCGCCTGACCGCCAAGCATATTTTCCACTGTATTCTGGATTGACTGGAAATTGCCAAGTGAATAATAAACAAGAGTACGATCTCCATTTTCTGCTGTGATCCATTTAACAGGTTCTACTACATGAGGATATGATCCAATAATCAGATCAACACCATTGTCCGCCAGAAACTGTGCCTGACGCTCCTGCTCCTGCGTGTAGTCCATGCTGTTTTGCTCGCCCCAAAATGGAAATGCGATAATAAAATCAGCTTCCTCTCTTGCCTGCTTTAATATATCAGACAGCCAATCCTCATCATACTGATTTAATAAATATGGACTTGCATCCAGATCAGCTGTCTGGTTAGAACCATAGCTATAATTAATCATTGCAATCTTAATGTTATTTGTCTCCACATAAACAGGCTCATCCTTAGCCTCTCTGGAGTTATTTACACCAAGAAGCGTAATATTCGGATATTTTGTACTAAAATAGCTCATCATCGTATTCAGGCCGGCACTGCCTTCATCCATGATATGATTATTAGCAGCAAGAACAACATTGATTCCTGCATCTGCCATACCATCCGCAAGTTCCACTGCAGTGTTGAAAATACCTGTCTCAGTAGAAGTCGCCCCAAGTTCAATACCACCTAACACAGTATCCTGACTAATCACAGCAAGATCGGCTGCCTTAAAGATATCAGCCATATTTGCAAAATGCTTAGTAAAATCATATGTTCCATCAGCATTCTTTGCACTTAATGTACAGGAACGATGCATAAGATTGTCTCCTACTGCGACAAGCTTAGCACTAGTTGGCTTAAACACCTCCTCCGTAACCACTTCTGTGTCTGCCTGTACCTGATTTGTCGGTGCCTGTCCATCCACATCAATCGGATATCCCGGATCTTGTACCGGTGTCTGTGAACTAATACTTGCCTTAGCACTCTTAAAACCAGCTAATAAAATACTTCCATAATGGTATCCAAAATAACCAATTACAGCCACCGTAACTAGCATCTCTATTCCCAGTATCATATATATAATTTTAAAAGAATCCTTCTTTTTCTTGCGGGATTTACTCATTCTTCTATTACTGCAGCGTTCTCACTGCACTCCTTTCCATTCTTTATGGGAATTTCCCCTTTGATACCAGATTGCATCGGATTTCTGACCTTTTGACACTGGTATCATCTTATCACATTATAAAACAGCAGGCATAATTTTACAAGATCTTTCTCTGAAATGTCAAGCATGAAAGTTACAGTTACAGCATACCTAATTTTATTACAGTTCACGGAACGCCCATTCGCAGAACTATAATATAAAAAAATAAGCATCTATTTCGTTTCCAAAATAAACGCTTACTTTTTTTACATTACATCACCTTTAAAACGGCCTGTACAATCCATGTAACTCCAACGAATGTAATTGCGCCAAACATCAGATATACTGTACGGATCGGCATTGACGTTCTCCATAAATGTCTTTCATCTATAATATCTGTGATAAATTTCATCTCTGACTCGGAAAGCTTTGACTTATCAAGTGTCATGATCTGCTCATCTTTTTTTGTACACAGAACAATTTCTTCCTTGCGGTTATATGCGCCAAGTACCTGAGACCACTCATACTTGCGTTCTTCCTGTGCCTCAATACGATAATTTACGATCTGCTCTTTTGTGATTCGTATATGCTTACCTGTCTTTTTTAACCACTCTTCGTTTTTAGAAGCTCTCTTGAAACGACTGATATGATTATAATTCATATAGACAACAAGAACAAGTAATACAAAGCCCATACCGCCGTTAATAATGGCTGTGTTGTTTGTTCCCGTCAAAATCTGAGGGAGTGCTGATGATATCATTAACATAGAAAATGCATACATAACAGCTGTCAGAAACACATAGCTTTTCTTTCTGCAGTACATATTCCATATCGACATCTCGTAGAATTTTTTTCCGTCCAGCAAAACGGAACAATCGACCTGATACATCTTTTCCTCTTTTCCGTGCTGCAAATCTCACAGCACCTTGTATTCTTCTGAAAAATCAGCCACAAAAATCAGCCATGATCCAATTTGCGACCTCCATGCCTTTAAGCGTGAGCGCAACATGTGTCTCATCTGCTTTCATCATCCCCATCGCAGTATATTTCTTAACTACTTCCCCATATACTTCATTAAATGATTTGCCAAAGCGTTCATAAAATGACGACAGTCTGACACCTTCTTTTGTGCGAAGACCAAGAAAGGCCATCTCCTCCATTTGTTCCTGCAAAGAAAGTATATCACATTCCGCAAAGCATTTGTCTAAAGACGACGGATCATTCCAGTCAATCTCTGAAAACGCTTTTGTATCAGTAATGACCTTCAAACGACAATAATCACCTGATGAATTTGTTTTCATATACGAAGCAGCACCTGTACCGACACCAAGATATTCTTCACAGTGCCAATACTTTAAATTGTGTCTGCATACGCTTTCTGGCAATGCATAATTGGAAATCTCATAGTGCTCATAGCCAGCCTCACCTAAAAGTTTCCAGGTAAGTTCGTCCATCTGCACCACTTCATCTTCAGAAGGAAGCAATTTCGCGGCATCCTTTTTCTTCTTTTTGGCACAATCAGTTTCACCATACTCATCAAAAAAAGGTGTTCCCTCTTCGATGATCAGGCTATATGCTGAAATATGCTCCGGATGAAGTGCAAGCACACTTGTCAGCGTATTTTGATATGATAAAACTGTCTGACCTGGAAGCGCACTCATGATATCAATATTGATATTAGTAAAGCAGGCATTACGAGCCGCTTTAAAGGTATCTAAAAATTCTTCCCATGTGTGGATTCGCCCTAAAAGCGCCAGTTCCTCATTATCAGCTGACTGCAGTCCTATGCTTAGGCGATTGATTCCTGCTCTTTTGTATGCACAAAGCTTTTTTCTCGTGACAGTGCCAGGATTACATTCAGCAGTAATTTCAGCATCATCTGCAACATAAAAAGACTCTCGCACCACATCCATCAATGCCTGCATCTGATCAGATGATAATAAAGACGGCGTACCGCCTCCTATAAAAATACTGTCTACAATATAATGTTTCCCTGACTTTTTTTGTCTCAGACGTTCACCAATTGCTTTTATCTGACCATGCAGGCTTTTCAAATATGCTTCACGCTCTGAATCACATGCAGGTGCCGATAAAAAATCACAGTATCGGCATTTTCGCACACAAAAGGGAATGTGAATATAAAGACCAAGCATCTGATTACTCCTCATCAAGCTTGAGCACACTCATAAATGCCTTCTGCGGAATCTCTACGTTTCCGACCATACGCATGCGCTTCTTTCCTTCCTTTTGCTTTTCAAGAAGCTTCTTCTTACGGCTAATATCACCACCGTAACATTTTGCAAGGACATCCTTACGCATTGCACGAACAGTCTCTCTGGCGATAATCTTGCTTCCAATTGCTGCCTGAATCGGAATTTCAAAAAGCTGTCTTGGAATTTCATCCTTAAGCTTTTCGCACATTTTTCTTCCTCTTTCATAAGCACTGCCTGCAAATACAACAAATGAAAGTGCATCGACTGTCTCTTTATTTACCAGGATATCAAGCTTTACAAGCTCTGATTTCATATAGCCCTTTAATTCATAATCAAATGATGCATATCCTCTTGAGCGTGATTTAAGCGCATCGAAGAAATCGTAAATAATCTCATTTAATGGTAAATCATACTTTAATACAGCGCGGTTCTCCTCGATATATTCCATACCAAGGTAAATACCTCTTCTTTCCTGACAAAGATCCATTATGGCTCCTATATATTCACTAGTTACCATGATTTCTGCTGAGACAACTGGCTCTTCCATATGTTCAATTGCAGATGGATCTGGCATATTGGAAGGATTTGTCAGCTCCATCATTGTCCCATCTGTTTTATAAATATGGTACACAACGCCTGGTGCCGTGGTTACAAGATCAAGATTGTACTCTCGCTCAAGACGTTCCTGAATAATTTCCAAATGGAGAAGACCAAGGAAACCACAGCGGAAGCCAAAACCAAGTGCAATAGATGTCTCAGGCTCATACTGCAGGGAGGCATCATTTAGCTGAAGTTTTTCAAGCGCATCTCTAAGATCTGGATACTTTGCACCATCAGCTGGATAAAGACCACAGTACACCATTGGATTAACCTTTTTATATCCAGGAAGCGGCTCTGCTGCCGGATTATCATTATTTGTTATTGTATCACCGACACGAGTATCACGCACATTTTTAATGCTTGCTGTAATATAACCAACCATTCCTGCTGAAAGCTCATCACATGCAATAAACTGTCCTGCACCAAAATAGCCAACCTCAACGATCTCTTCTACTGCTCCAGTTGCCATCATTCGCACAGTATCGCCTTTTTTAACAGTTCCCTCCATAATACGGCAAAATACGATAACACCGCGATATGAATCATACTTTGAATCAAAGATCAATGCTTTAAGCGGTGCGTTCGGATCTCCCTTTGGTGCTGGAATTTTGTGAACTATTTCCTCTAAAACGGCTTCGATATTTATTCCATTTTTTGCTGAAATGCGCGGTGCATCCTGCGCCTCTATGCCAATAATATCTTCGATCTCAGCCGCCACACGGTCTGGATCTGCACTTGGCAAATCAATCTTATTGATAACTGGAAAAACATCCAGATCATGATCTAACGCTAAATACACATTTGCCAATGTCTGTGCCTCGATTCCCTGTGCAGCATCGACAACCAAAATGGCACCGTCACAAGCTGCGAGGCTTCGTGACACCTCATAATTAAAATCGACGTGTCCAGGTGTATCAATCAAATTGAAAATATACTCCTCCCCGTCATTGGCCTTATACATGGTGCGCACAGCCTGTGACTTTATGGTTATGCCTCTCTCTCTCTCAAGATCCATATTGTCCAGAACCTGTTCCTGCATCTCTCTGCTGGTCAAAAGGCCTGTCTTTTCAATAATGCGGTCCGCTAACGTGGACTTTCCGTGGTCTATATGCGCAATAATACAGAAATTGCGAATCCTGCTCTGTTCTGATAATGACAATTTGTAACCCAACCTTTCATAGAAACAAGCAGCAGCTGCCTTTGCAGCTGCTGCCTGGTAGTGTTTGCTCGTTGTGCCAGATTATACCAGCGCAACAGTCTCTCTTGCGATTGCCAACTCCTCATTTGTCGGAATTACTGCAACCTTAACCTTAGAAGCTGGAGTAGAGATCATTGTATTCTCGCCTCTTCTCTTATTTGCCTCATGGTCAACCTCGATGCCAAGGTAAGTCAGACCGCTTAAAATCTTCTCTCTTGCATTTACATCATTCTCACCAACACCTGCTGTAAATGCAATTGCATCTACACCGTTCATAGCAGCAACATATGCACCGATGTACTTGATTACGCGGTAGATAAATGCCTCGTTTGCTGCCTTTGCTCTCTCGTTTCCTTCATTTTCAGCCTTTGTAACATCACGGAAGTCACTGGAAACACCAGAAATACCAAGAACACCAGACTTCTTATTTAAGATATTTAATACCTCATCAACAGTCTTATTCTCTTTGTTGCAGATATACTGAACAACAGCCGGATCAACATCACCACTTCTGGTACCCATGATCAGACCTTCCAGAGGAGTCAGACCCATACTTGTATCTACACACTTACCGCCAATTGATGCAGAAATACTTGCACCGTTTCCTAAATGACAAACGATAACCTTGCAGTTCTCTGGATTCAGGTTTGCAAACTTAATAGTCTCCTTAGATACGAAGCTGTGGCTTGTTCCGTGGAAGCCATAACGACGAATGCCATACTTTTCATAATACTCATATGGAATTGCATACAGATATGCCTTCTTTGGCATACTCTGTCCAAATGCAGTATCAAATACTGCTACCTGCGGTACGCCTGGCATAGCTGCCTCACATGCCTCAATACCAATCAGGTTTGCTGGATTATGAAGAGGTCCGAGATCGAAGCACTCTCTGATTACTCTCTTAACATCCTCATTTACAACGATAGAATCGCTGTATACCTGACCTGCGTGCAGAACGCGATGGCCTACTGCTGAGATTTCCTTGATATCTGTGATTACACCGTGATCCTTATCTGTCAGTGCATCCAGCACAAGCTTTACAGCAATCTGGTGATCCTTCATCGGAGACTCTACTACATAGTCTTCCTTTCCAGTTGGCTTATGAGTCAGCTTAGAACCATCAATACCGATTCTCTCGCAAAGTCCCTTTGCCAGTACCTCCTCCGTCTGTGAATCAATCAGCTGATACTTCAGAGAAGAACTGCCGCAGTTAATAACTAATACCTTCATAATTTATCTCCCATCTGCTGCCCATGCAGCGTTTGTATCGTTGCTGTCCGTAGGGCAGACTGTCCCCAGACCGCAACAGGCTAATTCTATTCTACCGCGTTTCAAAAAGGTTGTAAAGTACAAAGTTGCCCGAAAGTTTACTGAATATTTGGATTTGCATAATAATAATCTGCTATATCCTGCTTCAGCTTATTCCATGCATCCTCGTGCTCCACATAATAAAGCGGGCAATATTTTCCATCACAGTCGAAATGGCGAATAACATGATCTGGCGTCAGACCTTTTTGCTGTAAAAGCCACGCTGTCAGCTTTACAAGTGTATTGTATGTAGTATCTGAAAACTTACCTGTCTCATCTGGATGACACACTTCGATTGAAATCGTATCTGGATTTCTTGAACGAACTGCATATGCCATCTCATTAAGTGGAAGACACTGTACTACCTCACCATCAAGCCCTACAATCAAATGTGCACTTGCCTGACGGCCAGCACCCTCTACGGCCGGATTATCAAGTGAATCAAAATAATCCCTGTTTGCCTTTGCAGAGCTTCCCGGATTTGCCACATAATGAATTGCAATATCATTTACAGCATCAAGGGCAATTGCTGGTCTTGACACATTATTAATATGGATCAAATCAACCGTAATCCAATCTGGAATAACAATACCAGACGGATCTATGACATGCTGCGCTGTATCAACTGCATTTACTGTCGCAGCAACAGATTCTGCCGGCTGACTTTGCGTCAGCTGTACCTGCTCTGTCTCACCAACTGTCTCCAACTGATTTGTCTCTTGAATCTGTTCCTGTGTAGTTGGCACAGTAGCTTTCACTTCTGGTTCATTTGCCTCTTCAATTTGCCCGCTTGTTATCTCCTCCTGTGAGGTCTGCACAGGCATTGTTTGAAACAGTTTATCATCTTTTTTATTGCAGGATCTAAAAAGAACTGCTATCACAATCAAAGCAGCAACTGCTATCACTGCTGCTGTAATCCGCTGCTTCAATGCCTGCCTTTGCTGCTGCAGACGACGTTCTTCACGCTGTTTTTTTTCATATTGTATGCGACGCTCCATGTCATAAGTGCCATCAGCTTCCTTAGCACGTCTTTCGGCATTGCGCCTTTGATTTTCAAATGCTTTCTTGCGTTCTTGTTCTGTCATACCTTTTTACCTTTCATACAGAGGAAAGAAAAAGATTTACTTTTTTCTAATCCTATATTACAATAAGAATGCCGTGTTGTTTACATATATACGCCGGCCAAATGGTCAAACGCATTATTTATTATATGCGAATTTGAATCATCTGTAAAGTAAAAAGGAGCACATTTAATATGAAAGACAAAATCATGAACTTTCCACTGATTCGTTTTATAATCAATCTTAGAATATGTCAGTGGGCTGCCAATAATCCTGTTTTGTCGCGTTTTTGCAACTACGAAGTCATTAGCTACCTTGTCTGTGGTGTCCTTACAACCATCGTCAGCTATGTAAGCTACTTTCTTGTCCGTATCTTTTCTGGAGTCTTGATTTCTCAATGTATCTCCTGGGTGCTCGCTGTTGCATTTGCCTACGTCAGCAACAAGATTTTTGTTTTCCTGTCAGATGACTGGTCTGTGCCTGTTTTAAAAAAGGAACTGATTCCTTTTATAAGCTGCCGTATCTTTTCCTTTTTTGTCGATACTGCCTTCATGGAAATTACAGTCAGCCTTCTTTGCTGGAATGAACCGGCAATGAAACTGTTGTCTAATGTATTTGTTCTATTAATCAATTACATTGGCAGCAAGCTTCTTGTTTTTAAGAAAAGAAGCTAGTCACAGAATGATCAAAAAACAATGCTATCATAAAGATATATTTTAATAAGAAAGGATTTGTGCTATGAATTTGAATTTTTCAAAAATCATGCCGCAGAAGGCACATTCGAAGCGAACATGGAAGGATCGCTTGCCTTATCTTTTGGCTTTTTTTATTCCAGTTCTTTCCATGATTATGATCTTTATCGGAAAGGAAATCTACCCATTTGGCGACCGTTCTTTTTTGCGTACTGACCTGTATCACCAATACGCACCGTTTTTTCAAGAGCTAAAGGATAAGCTTGCAAACGGTGAAAGCTTGTTTTATACATGGGACATCGGTTTAGGTACAAACTTTATGGCAATCTTTGCCTACTATCTTTCCAGTCCGCTTAACTGGTTTTTATTCCTGTGTCCAAGCTCACTTGTCATTGAGTTTATCACATATGGAATTGTATTAAAAATGGCGCTCTCTAGTCTTACGATGACCTGGTATTTAAACAGACACAACCACACAAACAGCATCGCAGCTGCCTTTTTCGGCATCTTTTATGGCCTAAGCGGCTACATGGCTGCGTACAGTTGGAATATTATGTGGCTTGACTGTATGGTTTTGCTTCCTGTAATTTTCCTTGGTTTAGAGCGGCTGATCAATGATGATAAATGCTATCTGTACTGCATCAGTTTAGGTCTTGCCATTCTCTCCAATTATTACATTGCAATCATGATCTGCATTACTCTTGTAATTTATTTTGTAATCTGCATGATTCTCGCAAAGGGAAAAAATTTTAATTACCCTAAAAAGATATTAAATTTTGGTCTGTTTTCTATTTTAGCCGGCGGACTTGCAGGTGTTGTGCTTTTCCCTGAGATTGCAGCACTCTCATATACAGCTTCCGGCAACTTTAGCTTTCCAAAGGACTGGTCCTCTTACTTTTCTATGTATGACATGATTGCTCGTCATCTTGTTAATGTTGAGGTTGAAATCGGACTAAAGCATTGGCCAAATATTTACTGCGGAGTTGGCATCCTGTTGTTCGTCCCGTTCTATTTTATGAACAAAAAGGTTTCCTTCAAGGAAAAGATTTCTTACCTTTGCCTGATTATTTTCTTCTACTTAAGTTTTAGCACTAATGTGCTTAACTTTATCTGGCATGGTTTCCATTATCCAAATTCTCTTCCATGCCGTCAGTCATTTATCTACGTTCTATTTTTGCTTGCGATGGGATATAAAGGCTTTCTTGGCTTAAAGGACCGCCCTAAAAAGCAATACTTAAGTGTTTTGCTTGGTGTTGTTGGCTTTATCATTTTGGCTGAAAAGCTAGAAGCCTCCTACACAGGAACAAGTGATGAACAGTATTATCTGTTCTCCTCATTCTATTTAAGTATTCTCTTTGTGGTAATTTATGGCATTTTAATTCATTTATACCGTTCAAAGGGCAAAAACTGGCGTATGCCGATTACTGTTGTTACACTTATCATTATTACTGCTGAAGCCACAATCAATATGTCGTATACAAGTGTTACAACAGTAGGAAGAACAACTTATAAGGAATATGATTCCAATGTACGCACACTTACCGCTGCTGCCGCAGCTGATGATGACACCGTATTTTACCGAACAGAAAAGGTAAACAACCGTACGAAAAATGATGGTGCATGGCTTGATTATCCTTCTGCATCAATCTTTTCATCAACTGCTTACGCGCATTTGACTTCTTTTTATAAAAAAATCGGTTTAGAGTCATCAACTAATGCATATGGAACTGCTGGCTCCACGCCTGCTTCCAACATGCTCCTTGGCATCCGTTACTCTATATACACAGACAACGATCCAAAGCCAGAGGATACTTTGCTTAGAAGTTTATATCAAAGCACAGACAATGTAGACCTCTACAAGAATACTTATGCACTGCCGTTAGGTTTTCTTGTCTCTGATTCACTTGAAGCAGATTGGGATTTAACAGCAGATGATCCTGGCATAAACTGGAACAATCTTGTTCATTCACTTGGTATTGCTGATGACTTATTTGTTTCGCTTGACGTGACAAACAACGGAACCACTAGCGTAAACGTTACAACAACAGAAGGCGGCTACTACTGCTTTTATTCTGCTAAGTCTGGACCTTCTAAAATTCGAATAAGCCATAATAATACATCAAAAACCTTTGACAATTTAAGCCGAAGCTTTTTTATGTCATTTGACTATCAGACTGACGGCTCACTCTTTACTATCACAAATGATGATTCTTCTAGTTCAACCATCATCAATTTGTCAGCATACCGTCTGAATGAGGATGTGTTAAAAGAGCTTTATGAAATTCTTGACGAGTCACCGATGGAAGTTACTTCCTACACAAGCACAAGTGTAGATGCAACTATTACTGCATCTGCCGATGGACGCGTTGTAACAACAATTCCTTATGACACAGGATGGACTGTCACTGTTGATGGAAATACGGTTGATATGACAGCCTTTAAAGACACATTCGTCTCCTTCGAAATTTCAGAAGGTACACATACCATTCATCTTGATTACACACCAGATGGTTTCTACCTCGGTCTTGCAAGCACGCTTATCTGTATTATTTTACTGATTATGATTGCTGCACTGATTCACCTATGGAAGAAAAATCAGGCAGAAGAAGCTTCACTTGATAATCAGGAGGAAATTTCTGCTTCTCAGGCAACTGCTTTGGCTGATTCAGAAGATCTTGAAAATGCTTTGGCTGAACCTACAGAAGGTGCTTTAGATGATGAAACAGATAATGAAATCGAGACGGATGATTCAGTAATAGTTGAAGATGATGATCTAGCTGATGAATTTTTTGAGGAAGATTCAAACGAACCAGAAAAATCTTCAGAAGAAGAACTTTCGGAAGAATTTTCAAATAAAGAATTTTCAAATAAAGATTTTTCGAAAGAACTTTCAGATGAAATACTTTCGAATAAAAATTTTTCAAAAACAGATGAAAAGCGCGATTCATCAGCGAAAAAAAATGTCAGCCTAGACAGTATTGAGCTTGATTTAACTCGCAGCCGTCACAATTCATTAAGCCAAAAAACAAACAAAGGCAGTCACTAAGCTGTCAGAAAAGAGGATTGATTATGAAATTATGGGGTGGACGCTTCACCAAAGAAACTAATGAACTTGTAAACCATTTTAATGCATCACTTCCATTTGATTGTCGCTTTTACGCACAGGATATTCGCGGCAGCATTGCACATGTGACTATGCTTGCAAAATCCGGCATCCTGACAAATGATGAGCGAGATCAGATCATCAGTGGTTTAACAGGTATTCTTTCTGATATTAACAATGGCACACTTACATTCGATGACGGAAGTGAAGATATTCACAGCTTCGTAGAAGCTCATTTGATTGAACACATCGGAGAGGCTGGAAAGAAGCTTCATACAGGCCGAAGCAGAAATGATCAGGTTGCACTTGACATGAAGCTTTACACAAGAGATGAGATTGATGAGACTGATGGTCTTTTAAAAACTCTCCTTGAAGAATTGCTCACTATTATGAAAGCAAACCTTGACACCTTTATGCCAGGCTTTACTCACCTTCAAAAAGCTCAGCCAATTACACTTGCTCATCATTTTGGTGCATATTTTGAAATGTTTCGCCGTGACCGCAGCCGTCTGGCTGACATCCGCCACCGCATGAATACATGCCCACTTGGAGCTGGCGCTCTGGCAGGAACCACCTACTCGCTTGACAGAGAGTACACTGCGTCTCTTTTGGACTTTGACTGCGCAACTGTAAACAGCATGGATTCTGTTTCTGATCGCGACTACCTGATCGAATATCTGGATGCACTCTCAATTATTATGATGCACCTGTCCCGCTTCTGCGAAGAGATTATCACCTGGAATACTAACGAGTATCAATTCGTCGATATTGATGATTCTTACAGCACCGGTTCTAGTATTATGCCGCAGAAAAAAAATCCTGATATTGCAGAGCTGATCAGAGGAAAGACAGGACGTGTTTATGGTGCTCTTGTGTCTCTTTTAACTACCATGAAAGGTCTTCCACTTGCATATAACAAAGACATGCAGGAGGATAAGGAGATGGCATTTGACGCATTTGATACTGTTAAGGGCTGCATTGGTCTGTTCACTGGCATGATTGCTTCTATGACATTCCGTAAGGATCGCATGGAAGCCAGCGCAAAAAATGGCTTTACCAACGCGACAGATGCCGCTGATTATCTTGTAAACCACGGTGTTGCATTCCGTGATGCACATGGCATTGTTGGTCAGCTTGTTCTAATGTGTATTGATAAAAACTGCTCCCTTGATGAGCTTTCTCTTGACGCATATCGTTCCATCAGCCCAGTATTTGATGAGGATATCTATGACGCAATCAGCATGAAGACTTGTGTTGAAAAGCGTCTTACAAAGGGTGCTCCAAGTCGCACTTCCATGGAAGCGCAGATCGCTTTTTGCGAAAAATATCTGCTTGAGAATTAAATTGATTTTGCGGATGGATTTTTGAATAGCTACTTCTTTATTCCAAAAATGGCACGAATCTAAACTTGATTCGTGCCATTTTTATACTTACCAGATTCTTCGATCTGTTTCTTTTATCTTACCTTATTTTTGATTTCCTCATGGATCTTCTCAACAAACTCATCAAGTCCAACTGTTGTAGTATCCATTTCTCCATGAAGTCTATAGGAGACTGACTTATTCTCCATTTCGTTAAATCCGATTACAAGCAGATACGGTACCTTCTGAACCTGACCCTCGCGCATACGATAACCAAGCTTTTCTGCTCTGTCATCTAACTCAACACGAACATTTCTATCCTCAAGCTTCTCACAGATCTGTCTTGCATACTCCATGAGCTCCTCGTTATCTGTCTTAACAGGCATAACCTTTACCTGAACTGGTGCAAGCCATGTTGGCAGATTTCCCTTTGTCTCCTCAAGAATATATGCCATGAAACGGTCAAGAGATCCCAAAATTGCTCTATGCAAAACAACAGGAGTCTTCTTCTCGCCATCCTTGTCAATATAAGTCAGCTCGAACTTTGCCGGCAGGCAGAAATCAAGCTGGCAAGTGGACAATGTATACTCGTTTCCAACAGCTGGCTTTACATTTACATCAAGCTTCGGACCATAGAAAGCAGCCTCACCAATCTCCTCTGTATACTCGATTCCAAGGTCATTCATAACGTCTCTAAGAGCATTTTCTGCCTTATTCCACATCTCATCATCATCATGATACTTTGTCTTATTTGCCGGATCTCTCAAAGACAAAACACAGCGATAATCTGTGATACCAAAATCCTTGTAGGTACTAAAGATCAGATCAACAACCTTTGAGAACTCATCCTTGATCTGCTCTGGTGTTACAAAAAGATGCGCATCATTCTGGCAGAAGTGACGGCCTCTCTCAATACCCTTTAAGGTTCCACTTGACTCATAACGGAAATCATGAGCAATCTCACCGATACGGATTGGCAGATCCTTATAAGAATGCATACGGTTTGCATAGATCATCATATGATGCGGACAGTTCATCGGACGAAGAACAAACGCCTCTCCATCTACTTCCATAGCCGGGAACATGTTCTCCTTGTAGTGATCCCAGTGACCAGATGTCTTGTACAGATTAACTGTTCCAACACACGGTGTCATAACATGCTGATAGCCAAGCTTTCTTTCCTTATCCTTGATGTAGTTTTCAAGCTCCTGCCAGATTACATAACCCTTTGGAAGGAACATTGGAAGACCACGGCCTACCAGATCGTCTACCATGAACAAATTCATATCTTTACCGATTTTTCTGTGATCTCTCTCCTTAGCCTCCTCAAGAAGCTTTAAGTGCTCCTCTAATTCCTCAGCTGTCGGGAAACATACACCATAGATTCTCTGCAGAACCTTATTGTTCTTATCTCCCTTCCAATAAGCACCAGAATGCTTTAACAATTTAAAGTAACGGCAAAGCTTTACATTGTCAACATGAGGTCCTCGGCAAAGATCTGTAAAATCTCCCTGCTCATAGCATGTAATATTTCCATCTTCCAAATTGGAAATCAGATCAAGCTTATACTCATCATCCTTAAACATCTCCAGTGCTTCTTCCTTGGAAATCTCCTTACGGATAATCTTAAAACCTCTCTTTGCAATCTTCTTCATTTCCTTCTCGATTGCAGCCAAGTCCTCTTCCTTAAATACGTGATCACCAAAATCAACATCATAGTAGAATCCTTCTGCAACAACTGGTCCTACCCAGAATTTTGCCTGCGGATACAGATGACGGATTGCCTGTGCCATCAAATGTGCGCAGGAATGATTTAATGTGTTTAACGCTTCATCTTCTTTAAAGTTTACCATTTTGATCTCCTCTTATTTTTATTCATTTTGTTTTCCATCGGTGACAGAGCAGGATACAGGAACACAAAGTTTAACTTGTGCAATAAAAAAGCACCCTCAGGTATCTCAATACCTAAGGGTGCTAGCGCACGGTTCCACCTTATCTTTCACTCTTTGCTTATAACGCAGCAACACGGCAACGCTTCGAAGCTTTTTACTTCTTTCACGCACAGCTCAGGAATGGTCTTCATACAGTATTCCCATAAACCGCTTCCACCATACACGGCTCTCTCTGAATGATCTTACTGTACTACTCTTTCCGTCATTGCTTTTATTTTAAAGATTTCAGATCTCATTCTACCACGGCTTTTTCTAATTTACAATAGCTTTTGTAAATTTATTTTTTATTTTGGTTATTTCCATAATAATAACCGTAATTTCCCTTGCCATAATAACTGGAATCCTTTTTGCTGCCGACCATGTTCTGGACAACACCAAGAATATTTGTATCTACCTTTTCCAATTCAGCTGCGATTTGACACAGCGTTTTCTTCTTTGTAACACCATTTTCAATAACAAGAAGTGTTCCATCACAAACAGAAGAAACAATTGCTGCATCACCGACGACACCAACTGGCGGTGTATCAAATATAATATAATCGTAAGAATCCTTTACTGAATCGCAAAGTGTGCGAAGCCATTTTGCAGACAAAAGCGCAGATGCATTTGTAACAAGCTTTCCACTAAACAATACATGCATATTAGGGATTCCAACATCATAAATAACCTGACCAACTTCTGCATTTCCAGAAAGATACTCAGAAAGTCCAAGCTTTACACCTTCTAGTCCCATACGTCTTTGAAGCACTGATTTTCTCATATCTGTATCAACAAGAAGAACCCTTTTTCCCACCTGTGATAAACTATATGCCAAATGGAATGAAATAAAAGATTTTCCCTGATTTTCAAATGCACTCGTAACAGCAATCATTTTTACATCTTTACTGCTATAAAGTATTGCCGTTCTAAGCTGATAAATAGCCTCTGCCACTGAAAAAGGCAGTTCATCCGGCCATATAATCTTTTCCTTCCTTTTCTTTCCGCCTTTATAATCCGGAATTGTGCCCAATACAGAAAGGCCGCTGCATTTTTGAATATCTTCTTCATTTTTAATAGATGTATTCGTAATAACAGATATTACTATTACACCACAAGAAACAACAATTCCTGCCATTAAACCAATCAATATATATGACACAACTGAACGTCTTGTATTTTCCGCAAAAAATTCGTCTGCCTTATCCAAAACAGTCGGTGTATTACTTCCTAAAACATGCGGAATTTCTTCAATGCTTACTGAAAGAATTTCGTTTGCAATATCAACTGCTTCTTCTTTATTGCCTGAAACTACACGTATTCTAATAATTCTTGTTGCTTCTGGATTATCTACAAAAACTGCATTATACAGATTTTTATATGCAATATCCAAATTTAAATTAGATATTACTTTTGTTAGAACAACACGACTTTTAATAATTCCTTCATAATCATTTGTCAATGCTGATCCAACCTGCAGGTCACTCATAGATACTTCTTTATTGCTATCAATAATGCACATTGATGCCTCTGCCTGAAATACATCTTTTACAACAAATTTTCCATACATTCCAAGTGCAATACCGAATACGAGAGCTACAAAAACTATCCAAACCCATCTTCTATACAATGCTCGAAAAATTTCTAATAAATCAATAGTATCCTCAGCAGCATTTTCAACTGCTACTGCTTTTTTGTTTTCCATAAAATCACACACACCACCCAGCAATTAGCCTTATTTTTCTAATTTACCGCCTTTCTCCTTTGTTTTTCATTTTTATATTAAAAAACATCACTTGGTTTGTCAATATTTTTTTTACTTAAATTTGCTTTCTAACAATTCTATACTCATCTTTGTACTGAAAATGCGGACAAATATAGCGATCACCATAAAGGCTCGCCCTTGCAATATCATCCTCATCAAAATAGAATTGGCAGCCGTATGATTCCTCTTCCTCATCATATTCAAAATATGCGCATTCTTCACAAGATGTTCCCTTCATCTTTTCCCTGCCTTTCTTATTTTTGTTCCAATCTTAAAATACCTGCGGCTGTTACCGCAGGTATCCACTTCTTTTAATTTCACTCGCCTAATCTGCGAATTTCTGTGTACGCCAACAAAAATGGACCAACACCCTTTGCATCATCCTCAACTACTGGTTCAGACATATAGTATTCGTAAGTTCCATCTCTCATCTGCGGACCACCAAGTCCTGCCACTAAGCATATTCCGCCAAGACTTAAACGCCCGTCTTTTTCCTTCAGATAGCGATCACAAATACCATGAAATGCTTTTTTGCCATATGCACGAAAACTCTCTGGCAAAAAGCCAAGTCTCACGCCCTTAAGCATTGAATATGCCATAATTGCACTTCCGCTTGTCTCAAGATAGTTTTTCTCACGGCCACCCATATTGACAACCTGATACCACATGCCACTTTCATCCTGAAATTTTACCATAGACTCCATCAAATCAATAAATATCTGCTTTAATTGATCGTATTCTGGCTGATAGCTGTTATCTGCTTTCGTCAATGTATCAAGCAGCGCCATTGAATACCATCCAAGCGCACGCAGCCAAAAATTCTTTGAAAGACCTGTCGTCTTATCACACCAGAACATTTCTTTTGATGAATCATAAGCGTGATAATAAAGACCTGTTTTTTCGTCTCTCATATTCTTTACGACATTGAAGAACTGGTTAAAGATATCTGGATAATTCTTCTTGTCATTAAAGCGTGTCTCATATTCCATATAAAATGGCTGTCCCATATAAAGTCCGTCAAGCCAAACCTGATTCGGATAAATCTTCTTATGCCAAAAATTACCTTCACTTGTTCTTGGCTGACCTTTAAGCTGTCCATAAATTACATCAATTGCCTTGCGGTACTTTTCCTTACCAGTAATGTCATACAGCAAAAACAAGGTCTTTCCTGCATTAACATTATCAATATTATAATCCTCCGGATTATATCCCTTTATCGTACCATCTTCCTGCACACGATGGTCAATATAAGCTTCCGCAAAATCAAGGTACCTTTTCTCTCCTGTAATCTTCCATGTCTCTATCATAGCAAGGATCATACATCCGTCAATGTAGTTCCAACCGGACTTTCCACCCTTTCTTGCTGCCTCAATGTTCCATGCCGGTACATCGAGTGTGCTGTTTTTAATAAGATCGTCCAGGTAAGCCTCTATAATCGGCATCTTCATACCCTTTTTCTCCCTTTTCGTATTTTTATTCGTTGTCTATTTTTCTTTTTTTGCTTTTATTTTTGCCGGTATGATTGTTTAACTGCGTCTATTATTTTCTTATATGTGCATTTTTGCGAAGTACCTCAACTACCTGATCTACATACTTTTCACAATCATCTGGATCACTTGCCTCAACCATAACACGAATTAATGGTTCTGTTCCGCTCTCCCTTACAAGAATGCGTCCGCGATCTCCCAGTTCCTCTGTGATTCGTGCAACTGCTGCCTGAACATCTGCATCTTCTCTTGCTGCCACCTTATCCATTACTCGAACATTCGTCAGCTTCTGCGGATATGACACAAAACCACGTCTTAACTGAGAAAGTGTCTGCTTGCCTAGTACCATTACTTCCATCATCTTAATTGCAGTAATCAGTCCATCTCCTGTTGCTGCATACTTGCTGAAAATAATATGACCAGACTGCTCACCGCCAAGACGATATCCATTTTCGCTCATGCACTCATATACATACTTATCGCCAACAGCTGTCTTTTCATAAGAAATACCTGCTGCATCAAATGCCTTATACAAACCAAAATTTGACATGACAGTTGTAACAACTGTATTGTCAGCAAGCTCTCCTTTATTTTTCAGATACTTACCGCAAATATAAAGAATCGCATCGCCGTCTACTACATCTCCATTCTCATCTACACAAAGGCAGCGGTCTGCGTCACCATCAAATGCAAATCCAACGTCAAGGTGCTTTTCCTTTACCAAAGCCTGCAATCCCTGAATATGAGTAGAACCACAATTTGTATTAATATTAGTTCCATCTGGCTCGTTATTGATCACATATGTTTTTGCACCAAGTGCATCAAAAACATTCTTTGCAATCATCCAAGCACTTCCATTTGCACAGTCTAAACCGACGCGCATATTTCTAAAGGAACACAGTGCCAGAGACATTAAATATCCAAGATAACGGTTTCTTCCTGCTGCATAGTCCACGGTACATCCAATATTTTCCTTTGTCGCATATGGCACATTCTTCTTATCTTCATCAAGATACTTTTCAATCTCATCAATGACATATTCCTGCATCTTTTCACCCTTATCATTGATCAGCTTGATTCCATTATCGTAGAATGGATTATGACTTGCAGAAATCATAATTCCACAATCGAAATCCTCTGTACGAACAACATATGATACGCTTGGTGTTGTGGTAACATGAAGAAGATAAGCATCTGCACCAGAAGCAGTTAAGCCTGCAACAAGTGCATATTCAAACATGTAGCTGCTTCGTCTCGTATCCTTTCCGATTACTACCTTGCACTTATGCTCCCTTCCAAAATACCAGCCAATAAAACGACCTACCTCAAATGCATGCTCAACTGTTAAATCTACATTTGCCTCACCGCGAAAACCATCTGTTCCAAAATACTTTCCCATTAATTCTGTCCTGCCCTTCGTTGATGTTAAAAAAACTTCTTATCTATGTAAAGCTTCCCAGCCATTCATAGCAGATGCAATAACTTTATCCATATCATAATACTTATATTCACCAAGGCGGCCGCCGAAAAATACTTTTTCCTGCTGTTGTGCCTTCTCGCGATATTTCTGATAAAGCATTTGGTTTTTCTCATTATTTACCGGATAGTAAGGTTCCATGCCTTCCTTCCAGTCAGTAGAATATTCCTTTGAAATTACTGTTTTAGGCTGTGTTCCAAACTCAAAATGCTTATGCTCAATTACTCTCGTATAAGGTGTCTCTCTGTCTGTATAGTTAACAACTGCTACACCCTGATAATTATCTGTATCAAGCACTTCTGTCTCAAAACGCACAGTACGATACTCAAGTTTTCCAAAGCAATACTCAAAATACTCATCGATTGCTCCTGTATAAACTACTTTATCAGCCATTGACATCCATTTTTCCTTTTCTGTAAGGAAATCAACACTGGTCTTTATATCAGCACCCTCAAATAATGCATCTATCAACTTATTATAGCCGCCAATCGGGATTCCCTGATATAAATCATTAAAATAATTATTATCATATGTAAAGCGCACTGGGAGTCTCTTTATAATAAAACTCGGAAGCTCACTGCAGTCGCGTCCCCACTGTTTTTCCGTATAACCCTTTACAAGCTTCTCATAAATATCTCTTCCTACAAGCGCAATTGCCTGTTCCTCAAGATTTTTAGGTTCTCCCGTAATCTCTGACTTTTGTTTGTCAATGATTGCCTTTGCTTCCTGTGGTGTACTAATTCCCCACATACGGCTAAACGTATTCATATTAAACGGCATATTGTAAATCTCACCCTTATAATTAGCTACCGGGCTGTTTGTATAACGATTAAATTCTACAAAAGAATTTACAAAATCCCATACCTTGCGATTACTTGTATGGAAAATATGAGCACCATATTTGTGAACATTAATTCCTTCAATCTCTTCACAGTAAATATTTCCGCCGATATGGCTGCGTCTTTCTAACACAAGGCAGCTCTTTCCTGCTTGCTTTGCATGCCAGGCAATAACTGCTGAATAAAGTCCAGCTCCTACTAATATATAATCGTAATGCTTCATAATCACCTCTTCTGCATTTTTGAAATCACATATAATAATTGCGCTCCCATCTGTCATAAAACGGCATAGGGCGCAGAAAACAAAGCTTTGCCGGATCTGCATTATGATATAAATCAATCATTTTCTGACGCTGCTTTGGTGTGAGATTAATCCACTCCATATAATCAAGCTCACAATTAGCCATCGGCGATGAACAGCACTGACAGTCCAGTTTTCTAAGCAGACTTACCATTCGCGTTGCTTTGCACTTTGGGCAAATAAATACATACATCATAATAATCTGATAACCCTTCCTTTTCCATCATTTTTATTCATAGATGGTAGATTGCAGATAGCTTTTATTTGCCCCAAAATCAACAGCCAGAACTTCCTGATTAGCCCCCATAATTGCATTGCTCCATGTGCCGTCCGCCGGAACTCTCGCCTGAACCATATCATAATTCAGATATAAAACTGACTGCATCAGCAGTGAGCACATTTTGGAATCTGAAATATTTGTTGAAATATCTGGCAAAATAGATTCTACTGCTTTATAAATCGTAAATACATTTGCCTTTTTAACCTTCTCCAACAGTGCATTCATTACAGTTCTCTGTCTCTGTGTTCTTGCAAAATCATTTCCAATCTTACGGATTCGTGCATAGCCAAGCGCCTGTTTTCCCGTCAGTGTAATCTGACCGCCAGTAAACTGTTCGTCCACAAAGCCATCACGATCTGCGACTCCACTAACCTGATTGTATTCTGCAATATAGCCATTAATCCATTGCACCTCCGCCTGTTCCACATTGATGGTAACACCGCCAAAAGCATCAATAACATCAACAAAGCTAAAAAAATCAACCTGCGCATAATAGTCAATGCCCAGCTTATAATTTTCTTCAATTGTCTGAATCAGCAATGCCGCTCCGCCTCTTGAATACGCCTCATTTATACGATTCTCTCCATACCCTGGAATTGTCACATAGCTGTCACGCATAATAGATGTCATAACAAACTTTCTTTTATAAGGATTGATCGACACAACAATCATCGCATCTGATCTGGCATCATTTGAACCTGCTACTCTAGTATCAGTTCCAATCAGCAAAATATTGGTAACGCCTTTTTGTGTCAATACATCAGACTGTCTTTCATATGAAGTCTCATATGGCTTATATTTGGTCTGCGCAATGGTTGTACGCAAAAAAGCATAAACACCGGCAAGCGCCACAGCCATAATAATCAATATAATGATCAGCACCTTAAGCAGCTTGTGTAAAAAGCCCTTTTTCTTTTTTTCTTTTCGTGGCTTCTTTTCCGCCTTTTTGACCGTTTCCCTTACTTTTTGTTTTGTTTGTTTAGGACGTTTCTTTTTTTCTGCTTCCGGCACTGGCATCTTCTTTTCAATTTCAGGAGCTTTCTTTATAGCTTCATTCGATGCCTCTGGACCATAAATCGAGCGCTCATCTACAGGTGATGTTTCATTTGCTGTATTTGTATTTGGCTTTGGCCGGGTCTGTTTTCTTTGTCTTTGAATGGATTTGTCAGTTGACAAATCTTCATCCACAGCTTCATCCACAGACACTTCTCCTGCCTCAAGCTCCTCTGCCTTAATTCTTTCTTTTATCTCATATGCCTGGCGCAGTATTTTTTTCTCTTCTTCTGTTAAATCTGGCATACTCGCCTCCTTTTTAGAATAGTTAAAAGTTACGGTAACTATTATAGTATAGAAACCCTTGATTGGCAAGAAATATCTGTATCACAGTTCACGGATCATGTTACGAATGCCCTTCGGTGCAATGGTTTCGTCGCCGGACCAAACTCCGCAGGCTCCTTTTATATTCTTTCTTATTATACATTACTTTGAAAGACCTGCTCCAAGTGTCCGGCTCGTGAAATCCATTCACCTTCGGGCATGCTGCAAATATTGGATATCTCGTGAACATCAACCAAATATGGCCTGTCATACCCATTTGAATATGACAGGCCATCTTATGTACAAACTTTATAATTACTCAGCTACTGTTACAGCTGTTTCTTCTTCTTCAACTGGTTCCTGTGCAGCATAGAACATTGCAACAGTATTCTTTACAACATCGCGAAGCAGTGTTGCTGTCGGTGCCTCTGTATCAGTAATGGTAACACCATCTTCCTGTGTGAAGCTGCCAGCCATAGAAACTTCTTCGTTTCCATCATTTGTTGTCAGAGCAATGCTCAGTCCATTGTCAAGTAACGTCAGTGCAACATTCATATTTACTGTCTCGCCATCCGCTGTAGCAGTCATATCCATACCAAAATCATTATCCTGTGCGGTAATTGTTCCGTTTGCATTCATGATTTCAGTTCCGTCCTCTGTTACAACATAGTTAAAGGCTGTACCATCAAAGGACATATCAACCACAACAGTTGACTCACCATTTACAACAGTAACATTTTCTGTCATAGTACCATCTGCATTTACTGTAGCTGTACCGTTTATAGTAGCACCCTCATCAAGCATCTGCTGAATCTGATCTGAAAGCTTGCTGCCATCTTCTGTCTGAAGTGGTGTTACATCAAATGAAGATACCATCTCCTCAACCAGAGAATTCATCATATCAACAATCATTCCCTTTGCATCTTCAACAGAAACATCTGGTGAAGCCATGTTGACTCCCTCTGCTGCTGCCTGAAGATAATCATCAAATACTGTTACAAGCTGTGATGCATCTGTTCCCTGAACCTGTGATAATAATACTGACATAGCATTATCAACTACATTCTCAACTGCCTTAACAGTGTTTACAATTGCCGGTCCGTCAAATGTAATTGTAGTAGAGCCATCTTCTGCCGTCTGAATATCAAAATTTTCTGCCAGTGCAGTAAAATCATTCATCATAGAATCTACATCAAAATCAGTCTCTGCTTCAGTCTCTACTGCTGCAAAATCAATTGCCGGAATCTCAACCCAATCCTGATCAATACCAAACATTGGAAGCATTGAGCTGATATCAGAACCTAACAATTCACCATATGTACTTGCAATTTCAGCGACATTAATATAAAGATCACCAGAAACAACGCGAAGTACATCATTAAGACCATAGACTGTATCAGCCTCTTCTCCTGTAACAGATGGCGGAAGCGTAACATTTGCTGAAACACTAACGCCATCCTCTGCAAACTGCTCTGCAGTTATGGAAAAAAGCATAGACTCGCCATCTGCTGTAAGAGAAAACTCGCCTACATATGTAGATGGTGTAAACGCTGTTTCACTTTCTGCCATTACTGGCATTGTACTTCCCGCAGCCAACGCCGCACTCATAATTACCGCAAATTTTCTTTTCATACCTCGTCCTCCTAAAATTAAAAATTTGATAACTTTGGTTATCTGATTTGTTTTTCTTCCCCTTTTCATATGTGTGTCGTTTTCATTATATCACATTATGAACAATTTGTTCAAGTAAAAAAAAGCTAATTTTATTTTTTTGGTAAATTTTTATTTTTCTCTTGACAACTTTACATTATTGAAGTAAACTACGTTCAAACAAGAAACCTGTGATTAAGAGTAAGTAGTCATGGTTGCGTGTTCACAGAGAGCTACTGTTGGTGGAAAGTAGCAGCACAGATTATGATGAATGGGCTTATGAGGGCGGCCGAACGCGATTTTCGTTAGTAGCAGCCGACGGGGCGCGCAGCCCGTTATCCGTTGCGTATCGCATAGTTGTGCAGATTTTTCACATGAATGTGCGAGTTGAGTTGGATGCATTAGCATCAATATGGGTGGCACCGCAGGATTAACAGTCTTGTCCCATTAGGATTGGGATAGGGCTTTTTTTGTTACCAAAATTTCTTTCTCCCGATCTATCTAACTCACTAACTGATGCCTACGAATTGCTCCGTTGTTTTTAGGCTTTTGCCCCTGGCATCCTACAAATTTTATTCATCAAAAGGAGAACACTATTATGAGAAAAAATTATTTAACCTGTGCCGCACTGATTTCTGCAATGAGCATGAGCACCATTGCATCTGCACCTGTATTTGCATCCGACAATAACGATGTCCAAACATTTAAGATTGGTATCTGCAACTATGTTGATGACGCTTCTTTAAACCAGATCGTTTCTAATATTGAAAAGCAGCTTGAAAAAATTGAAAAAGATTCTGACGGTGCTGTTTCTTTTGAAGTCACAACAGAAAATTGTATGGCTGATGCCACTGTTCTTGATCAGATCATTGCAAACTTCATCGCAGATGACGTGGATTTGATGGTTGGTGTTGCCACCCCTGTTGCCATGGCAATGCAGGCAGCTACCGAAGACAACGAGATTCCTGTTGTTTTTGCAGCTGTATCTGACCCAGTTTCTACTGGACTTGTAGAGTCCATGGAAGAGCCTGGTGCAAATATTACCGGTACTTCTGACTACTTAGACACAACTGCTGTTATGGATCTTTTATTTGCTGCTGATGAAGAAGCCGATCATATCGCCCTTCTATATGATCAGGGTCAGGATTCTTCCACAACTGCAATCGAAGAAGCTAAGAAATACCTCGACGATAAGGGCGTTGATTACACAGAATACACTGGAACAACAGTTGACGAAGTTATGTTAGCAGCTGATTCTATCATCGCAGACGGTGCTGACGCAGTCTTTACACCATCTGACAACACCATCATGACAGCTGAACTTTCCATCTATGAGGAATTAGCAGAAGCTGGCATTCCGCATTATGCAGGTGCTGATTCTTTCGCATTAAACGGTGCTTTCTGTGGATATGGCGTTGACTATATTAATTTAGGTGTTGAGACAGCAAACATGATTAACAGCATCTTAGTTGACGGTGAAGAACCTGCAAAAACACCTGTCATGACATTTGACAATGGTATTGCAACTATCAACACCGAAGTATGCGATCAGTTAGGCTATGACTTCGATGAAATCAGTAAGACATTTGAGCCACTCTGCACTGCTGTAAATGGCATCGAGACTGCAGAAGAATTTGAAGAAGAATCAGAAAGTGAAACTGAGACTGAAGAAGAATCTACAGAGGCTCAGGAAAAATAAATTTTAGTAATAAAAATCAAAGGGGTTTTCTCGTGGATATTCAAACATTATTGTCACTGGGACAGACTGCTCTTGAACTTGGTTTAATCTGTTCCCTTACAGTTCTTGCATTATTTTTAAGCTATTCCATGTTAAATGTCTGTGATCTTTCTACAGATGGATGTTTTACTCTGGGCGCCGCAGTCGGCGCTCAGATTGCACTGATGGGTCATCCATTTTTAGCAATTCTTGCTGCTATGGGGGCCGGTATTCTATCTGGTTTTGTCACCGGCACATTGCAGACAAAATTTGGCATTAACAGTCTGCTTGCCGGTATTGTAGTCAATACTGGTCTTTACTCTGTCAACATTGCCGTTATGGGCGGTTCCTCTCTTTTAAATATGAACAAAACTGTGACGGTATTTACAATGATAAAAGGACTCCTCTCGGGCACGCCGCTTGCCAGCTATTATAAACTGATTGTGGCACTGATTGCAGTTATTCTTGTCGTTGCGCTGCTGACATTGTTTCTTGGTACCCGTCTTGGTCTTGCAATCCGTGCAACTGGAAACAACCCGATCATGGTAAAATCTTCTTCTATTAATACTGTTTTTACCACCATTGTTGGTCTTTGTGTTGCTAATGCATTTACCGGTTTGTCAGGCTGTCTGCTTGCTCAATATCAGAAATCCGTCAACATCGACATTGGCTCTGGTATGGTTACGATTGCACTTGCCTCACTGTTAATTGGTGCAACAATCCTCGGACGCGGAAAAATTGTTACACGTGCCGTTGGTGTCGTACTCGGTTCCTTTATTTTCCGCCTTGTCTACACCATCGCACTTCGTTTCCATCTTCCGGCATTCATGCTCAAGCTGGTATCTTCTATCATTGTCGTCATTGCACTGTCTTTCCCATATTTGAAGACACAGCTCCCAATGATGAAGCGCCGACTAACTCATTCAAAAAATAATAGATAATTTGTACCTGACTGCAAAGCAGGCTACGGAAAGGCATTTGTAAGCTATGCTTGAACTAAAAAATGTTTCGAAAACCTTTAATCCTGGCACAGTAAATGAAAAAAAAGCCCTTGATAAACTTTCTTTAAATTTAAATGAAGGCGATTTTGTTACCATCATCGGTGCAAACGGTGCTGGTAAATCTACGCTGTTTAATGCAATCTGCGGTACCTTCTACACTGATGAGGGACAGATCATTCTTGACGGCGAGGATATAACACTTCAGCCAGACTATATACGAGCAAAAAAAATCGGTCATCTGTTTCAGGATCCCATGAGCGGCACTGCTCCTGGCATGACCATTGAAGAAAATATGGCTCTCGCAGGTTCAAAAGGCGGCTGGCTCTCTCACGTAAGCAAAAAAGAAAAGGAACTGTTTCGTGAAAAGCTCCGTCCTTTGAATATGGGACTTGAAGATCGCATGCATCAGCCTGTCGGACTTCTCTCTGGCGGACAGCGTCAGGCTCTTACTCTTGTAATGGCGACCATCAACCCTCCAAAGCTGCTGCTTCTTGATGAGCATACTGCAGCTCTTGATCCTGGCACTGCCGAGAAGGTGCTAAATCTAACCAAGTCTATTATTGCTGAGCACCATTTAACTTGCATGATGATCACACATAACATGCAGTCAGCTCTTGAACTTGGCAATCGTACCTTTATGATGAACAGCGGACACATCATTTTCGATACAGCAAATGAAGAGCGCTCAAAGCTTACCGTAAATGATCTGCTTGAGCGCTTCAAGGAAGGTGTTGGAAAGCAGCTTGACAACGACCGCATGCTGCTCTCCTGATATTTAACTATTAAAAATTTATATTTAGTTTTGCCATCTGATCTGCTCACCACACACAAGTGGGAAGCGGATCAGTTTTTTTGCGTTCAAATCTTCCTTATTCATATCCACTGCTGTAATCTGATGATTCTCATATGTTGTATAATAATAAATTCCCTTTGAAGCATTACAGCAAGAGGTGTAAATAGTAATCTCATATGCACCTTCCTTAACTTCACAACATCCTCTTTGCTGATCTACAGAACCAAGGATATGGAAAAACTGGCTCACACTCTCTGACTCCGAATCACCTGAAAGTGAATTCATCTTCACAAAAGAAACACGAACAAAACGAGATTCTGATGAAAGATCACCCGGAAGACCAAGCGCACCCATTCCACGGCTGTAAGCCTGAAGCGGCAGCTCATTAGCTCCGCCAAATGTGTTCTTCGGCTGTTTTGCTGAAAGGCCCATATAGCGATTTAAACCAGCCAGTTGTCTGTCAAACGGCGGATTATTTGTTAAAACACCAACTGGATTGTCATAGATCTTAATGCCCTCACGTACAGACTCTAACGTAATTGCCTCATCTTGATCTGCAATAATCCAGTGAAGTGATGACACCGGCATTGATTCATGAAAAGAAATATTTGTAATGCAAATGCGTTCAAGTAGTACTCTTGCCTCTTTTACGCTCGTGCACTGACCTAAAATCCACGGAATCAATTCAAACTGTGCCACGTTGTCTTTTCCCTCTGCCGGTTCTGTATAAAATGCATTGCCGACAAAATTAAGACCTGCCATTCCAAGACCCTTTTCATTAATCGCATCATAATACAGTGGATACTCGCCTGCCACATGTGCCATACCGATCAATGCGTACTTTGTCTGATATGGCTTTCCGTGGCGCATCATAAATGTATAACCACGCGGTGTTATCGTTACTTCCTCTCCATAAGAACACTCATAATCAAGTGTTCTTCCCATATAAAAGTCCTTTGTCTTATAGGTTGCTGCTGTACACATAATTTGCCTCCTTATTGCTCTTCCTAATTGTTTTTTGCTTTTTCTGTTTATTTCTATTTGTTCTGCTGCTCTTTTCTTTTGATTTTGCTCTTTTTCTTTATTTCTTTATGCTGTCAATAAATGGCTCTGCAAGATCCTTTAGCTGCTCTATCTGTTCATCAGTCAGCAACAGTTTCGGCGCTGTTATCGTATTTTGCTCGTCTAGTTTATTTGCCGCTGCATGTACTTCTGTCTGAAGACAATTTCCATCATCATCTGAAATGGTTATTGTAAGAGTAAACGTATAGTTATCTTCTTTGTCTACAAAAAATGACAGCTTAGCATCTGCCTGCTTTGGCTGGATTCCTACAAGCTGTGCAAAATAATCAGCATCGATTGTAAACTCGGACGCTCCATCATTCTTGCCACTCACCTTTACGGCTGACCAAAGCTTTGGATCAAATAAATGATCTGGTTCAGCTAAAAACAGCACTGCATCCATTCCACCTGGCATTTTTAACTGATTCTCGACTGTTACGCCTGTAAGATCGTATACCAAGCTAGTAAACTGCTCTAGTGTAACACAATGATCTTTAATCCATCCATTGTATGCTACTTTTAATAGAAAATTTTTGTCAATCTCATCACCTGCAAGTGCAGATATAATTGAGTCTATCCCAAAATAACATTTTCCATCCACCAGATAAAACGTCGTTAATGCAGTCTGCTTATCTGTTATATTTTCCTTTAGCTGCAATTTTAAATTTTTTTGTGCACTATCACCTGTTGCGGTAAATTTTGCCGTAAGAGAATCGGTATTTAAAAGTTCCTGCGCAAGATCTGTTACTGGCTTTAGCTGATCTGATGGTTCAAATGTCATCGCGCAATCCGCTGTAATCTCATAGCCATTTCCTGCCACCAGCTTTTGCAGTGTCTCGATGGTCTGTCCTGCATTCATAATAAAATGCATATAGAAGATGATCGCTCCAATCAAAAAAGCTGCCAGAACAAGTCCCACTGCAAGCACTGCTTTTTTTCTTTTGCTCATATACCCACTTCCTTTCAACCAGCTTGCAGGACTTTAGTCCTTTACAAAAATTATAAAGCCTTTGATCTTTTCTGTAAACGGACAAAATGACTCTTTTGTAAGGCTATTAAAAATTAGGGAGATTTTTTCTCTCCCCTATCATTCGAGTAAGCAAGCACAAAAATAAGGCGTATACCTTATTCAGATATACGCCTTTTCGGTGTACTAACCGACCGTTATTTGACCACGTTTTGTTGTTTTCTTTGGTTCCGATTTTCCTTGAAAAATTAGAACTTACCAGCCTTAGCAGCTTCCTCGATGGAAACAGCTACAGCTACAGTCATACCAACCATTGGGTTGTTTCCTGCACCGATCAGACCCATCATCTCTACGTGAGCCGGAACTGAAGAGGAACCTGCAAACTGTGCATCAGAATGCATACGGCCTAAAGTATCGGTCATACCATAGGAAGCCGGACCTGCTGCCATGTTATCTGGATGCAGAGTACGTCCTGTACCACCACCTGATGCTACGGAGAAGTACTTCTTACCAGCCTCGATACGCTCCTTCTTGTAGGTACCTGCAACTGGATGCTGGAAACGGGTCGGGTTTGTGGAGTTACCAGTGATGGAAACATCTACATTCTCCTTCCACATGATAGCAACACCTTCCGGTACGCTGTTTGCACCGTAGCAGTTAACCTTTGCACGAAGTCCCTCAGAGTATGACTTGCGGAATACTTCCTTTACTTCGTTGGTGTATGGATTGTACTCGGTCTCTACATATGTAAATCCGTTGATACGGGAAATGATCTGTGCAGCATCCTTTCCAAGACCGTTTAAGATAACGCGAAGAGGCTTCTGGCGAACCTTGTTTGCCTTCTCTGCGATACCGATAGCACCCTCAGCTGCTGCGAAAGACTCATGACCTGCCAGGAAGCAGAAGCACTCAGTCTCCTCTTCCAGAAGCATCTTGCCAAGGTTTCCGTGTCCAAGACCTACCTTACGGGTATCTGCAACAGATCCCGGGATACAGAAGGACTGAAGACCCTCACCGATAGCAGCTGCAGCGTCAGCAGCCTTACGGCAGCCCTTCTTGATTGCGATTGCTGCACCAACGGTGTAAGCCCAGCAAGCATTCTCAAAACAGATCGGCTGGATACCCTTGATCTGAGCATATACATCCAGTCCTGCATCCTTTGTAATCTTCTCTGCCTCTTCGATAGAAGCGATACCATAGCTATTCAGAACCGCATTGATCTGGTCAATACGTCTCTCATAGGACTCAAATAAAGCCATTTTCGTTACCTCCTGTATTATTCTTTTCTTGGGTCAATGATCTTAACTGCATCAGCAACACGGCCGTACTGACCCTTTGCCTTCTCCCATGCAGTATTCGGATCGTCGCCCTTCTTAATGAAATCAGTCATCTTTCCAAGGCTTACGAACTGATAACCAATAATCTGATCCTCTGCATCCAGAGCGATACCGGTTACATAGCCCTCTGCCATCTCAAGGTAACGAGGTCCCTTCTGAAGAGTACCGTACATTGTACCAACCTGAGAACGAAGACCCTTTCCAAGATCCTCAAGACCTGCACCTACAGCCAGTCCATCCTCAGAGAATGCACTCTGGGAACGACCATAAACGATCTGTAAGAACAGCTCTCTCATAGCGGTATTGATTGCATCACAAACAAGGTCTGTATTCAGTGCTTCCATAACAGTCAGACCCGGAAGAACCTCAGCTGCCATAGCTGCGGAATGGGTCATACCGGAACATCCGATGGTCTCAACGAGAGCCTCCTGAATGATACCCTCCTTAACATTGAGGGACAGCTTACATGCGCCCTGCTGAGGAGCACACCAGCCAACTCCGTGTGTGAAACCGGAAATGTCTTTCACTTCCTTTGCCTGCACCCACTTTGCTTCCTCCGGAATCGGAGCAGCACCATGATGAACGCCCTGCTTTACAACGCACATCTCTTCAACTTCACGTGAAATAACCATTGCAAAAACTCCTTTCAGTTCTGTATGTTGCACCTAAAAAGGTGCTGATTATGGCTTTGCCGACTGCTGATCAACAATTACAGCCATATCTTCAATATGTGTCTTCGGCATACCAGGCTGCAAAACGCAGTATACCTCATACACTTCTATTTTCTCACAAAATGCGCTGTTCGTCTAGTCCTTTTTTTTTATTTCTCGCAAAATGTTGCAGTTTTTACTATTATTTTCAGTATTGTTTTTTATTTTTTTCTTTCAAGCGTCCGAATCCTCTGGATTAGCTGCCACGCAGTCTCATGCAATGCCTCATTTTGAAGCTGCAGTCTGGCATTCTCCTGTTCATAATAATCAAGACGCTTTTGAAGTGCGGCTGCCTGCTCTCTCCAGTCTTGTTCTTTTTGCTCATGATATACCATCTAAGTTCCTCCCTTTCTGCTGCCTTGCCTATTATGTCAATTTTGGTCTCCTGCCATTTTATGGAAACTTTATGGTTACATCATACTCCATATATGGTGCTTTTTCACGCAAATTTTCTCGCATATTTCGACTTTTATGTTACAGTTCATGGATAAGCCAATATTGCGGCAAAAAAAAGCCGCACACGGAATTTCTTCCGCATGCGGCAGTCTATTGTACCGGTCAGGCCGGCTTTGTCTCATATTTTAGTTCAGTGCAAAACGATTTAACGCTACTTCGAACTGGTCATCTTTCAGTGGGTATCTGACAGTTAAGCTTCTGGTCAAATCAAGGCTGAAAACACCCATAATTGATTTTGCATCTACAACAATACGGTTATAACCTAAGTCTACGTCAAAGTCACATTTGCTTGCCTCTGACACAAAGTCCTGGACTGTTTCCCGAGATAAATGAATTTCTCTTGTAAACACTGCTTTCACTCCCTTCAATATCGGTGATGTCTTTGTCTTTTTGTTACCCTCTGCAGCGTACCGGTTCACTGCATTGACATACTTATAGCACATTGTCTTTATTTTGTCAAATCAACCGGTTAACCTATTTTTTTGCATTATTTGCACTTTTTATTCAAAAAAAGCTCATTTCTTTTTTCTTTTTTATGCACTTTGATATTTTTCTTTTCATCATCATTTAATCATTGATTCCGTATTGAATTATTTTCATGCTCGTTTGCACTCGATTCTCTGCATTTTTGCAGAATTTTCGATTGTTTTTCTTATTTCTCAGTCATAATCATTCAAACTTCGTCAAACTCTGCTTTATTCTCTGTTGTACTGTCTCCACCAATGTATACTTCAAACTTTCCTGGCTCGCTGCCATACGTCATATCGATCCGCCAAAAGCGAAGCATAGGCTCGATGATCTCAAACGACACCTCACGGCTCTCGCCTGGCTTTAGCGTAATCTTCTCAAAGCCTTTTAATTCACGTACTGGGCGCACCACACTGCCGCTCACATCACGTATGTAAAGCTGAACAGTTTCCGTTCCCTCACGGTCGCCTGTATTAGTTACCATAACTGATGCCACCCATGCTGCTTCTGCCTCATTTGCTTTCGTATTTGTTTCCCGCTTAATGACAGTTACCGGTGAATAAGAAAATGTGGTGTATGACAATCCATAGCCAAATGAATGCAGCGGACGGTACTCTGTATCAATATAGCCTATGCAAAATGCCTTAGGATCACCCGGATTTCGCGGTCGGCCCCCTTGAAACCGATTATAATACAGAGGCTCCTGCGAGGAGACATTTGGAAAGCTCATAGCAAGACGACCTGTTGGTTCTTTTACTCCAAATAATACGTCAGTAATCGCTACAGCTCCTTCTGTTCCTGGCATCCACACATACAAAACAGCCTTTGCAAGCGATTCAATCAAAGCGACTTCGATTGGACGTCCGGCAAACAAAACAACGATTACATTATTGTTAACTGCCGAAACCCTTTTTAGAAGTTCCATCTGAATCTCTGGCAATGTGATACAAGTTCTACTTGCGCCCTCTCCAGTCTGACGGAACGATTCGCCCAAAAATAATACCACCTTTGATGCAGATTTTGCAGCCTGTACAGTCTGCTCAATTGACGCTTCTGCTTCATCCGGCGTCATGCCTTCCTCCACATAATCACGAATTACTTCCTTATCATAGAACATGCTGCAGCCCTTCATAAAATGACAAGCATTCCCTGTATGCTCCTGTATGCATTCCTGTACTGTTTTTATATTGTCGTAAGTTGCAGGGAACGACCACGCACCGCAAAGCGCTCTGGTATCCACATATGGACCTGCGAACAAAACACCCGTAGCTTCCTGTGCAGAAAGCGGCAATGTTTTATTTTCATTTTTCAAAAGGACAAATGTTTTTGCTGCTGCCTCACGCGCTGCTGCACGATGTGCATCGCATAAGATCAGATTTTTCTCGTCCTCCTCACTTGCATCCTTATATGGATTCTCAAAAAGGCCAAGATCATTTTTTAGTTTAAGAATACGAAGCACTGCCTCATCCACAAGTGTTTCATCTACCTCTCCCGATGTTACAAGCTCTTTTAAGTAATGAAGATATACATCCGACATCATATCGATATCCACGCCTGCCTCAATGGCAAGCTTTGCTGCTTCTCTCTTATCCTCTGCGATACCATGTGGAATCAATTCTTCTACTGCCGAATAGTCAGAGATCAAAACACCATCAAAGCCTAAATCTTCTCTTAATACCTTTCGCATCAGCCACTTATTTGCAGTTGACGGCACACGATTCAACGTATTAAATGAAGTCATTGCCATACGGCAGCCGCCATCCACAGCACCCTGATAGCCGCTCAAATAATCTTGACGTAAAGTGCGCTCTGATAGCTCCACATTGTCATACTCACGACCACCCTCTGGATAGCCGTAGCAAGCAAAATGCTTCAAACAAGCTGAAATGTTTCCCTTTTCTTTTAAATTCTCCGGCGTTTCTCCCTGAAAGCCCTCTGTCATCGCCTTTGCAAAACAATAGTTCAGATACGGATCCTCCCCAGGTGACTCCATAACTCTTCCCCAGCGTGCATCTCGCACCAGATCTGCCATTGGCGCAAATGTCACATGAAGACCCGATGCCGCTGCCTCCTTTGCCGCTATCTGCGCGCCCTTTCTAGCAATCTCTGGTTCAAAGCTGCAGCCTTGAGCCAGTGGAATTGGGAAAATTGTCTGGAATCCATTGATTACATCAAGCATAAACAGCATTGGAATGTGATGTGGCTGCGTGGCCATTGCATTGTCCTGAATCTCCTTTAACTTTGCTGCACCACTTGTTCCGAGAATTGTTCCGCAAAGCTTCATATCCTCTGGCTCGATTTTTGCGCTTCCCATCGGACCTGTAATGAGCATATCCGTTCCATAAAAATTTGCCGTCAGCTGCACCATCTGACCAATTTTCTCCTCCAGACTCATGTCTGCCAGAAGATCTTTTAACTGTTGTTCTGTCATCGCACTTCTCCTTATTTTTCATTTTCAAGATAACTTGCACGCTCACCGCCTATAAACTTTAATCTCGTGCGTGCGCAAACCACATGTGCCTCTCCAATTTGCTTTGTGCCGATACGCACTGGAACAGCAACTGGACGAAGATGCATGCCAATTAGTGTATCGCCAATATCAATTCCAGCGTGAGCCTGAATTGCCTCTACTGCCACAGGTGCCTGCAGTGCAGCATAAACAGCCGTCGCAAATGAACCGCCTGCTTTTAACTTTGGCACTACATTTACCATTGGAAGGCGATATTCCTTTGCTGCCGTCTTCTCAATGATGATCGCGCGGTTTAAATGCTCACAGCACTGAGCTGCCAAATAAATCTTCTTTTCCTTGCAGCAGTTAAGAAATGTCTGTGCCACTGCTTCTCCAATCTCTGCACTTGAATATGAGCCAATTCTATGACTTGCGATCTCACTTGAAGAGCATCCAACTACTAAGATATCGCCCTCTTCCAATTTTGCCTGTTCCATCAGTTCATCAAATACTGCTTTTGTCTGCTCCTTAATCTCATCAATATGTGTGTATTTTTCTTCAGATATTCCATTCATAGTCATTGCCTGCCTTTCATCAGTGTCATTCCATATTTTTTCAAATCAATTTTTCCATCTTCGCTCATCACGCCTTCCGCTGCCAGACGTGATGCCTGAACACCTGGGCCGCCAAACACAAATTCACCTGCCAACTCACCTTTTGAATTGACAACACGATGACACGGTATGGTAGATGGATCTGGATTTTTGTGGAGTGCATTTCCAACGGCTCTTGCCATACGCGGATTTCCTGCCATTTGGGCAACCTGTCCGTATGTCGCCACCTTGCCTTTTGGAATCTTCTTTACAGCCTCGTAGATACGCTTTGTCGGGCTGTCTGTCACCATACGGTAGCTCTCGTCAATCATATTTTTAATGGCATCATCTGGCACTGTTCCATCTAAAATAATCGTACTCCAATGCTCCTTATTCAAATGATATCCTGCTGTTACGGACGCAAAGGCAGACCTCCAGTAGTCACGCCACTCGGGGTCTGCCTTTACATTTAAATTTATATAGCCATCTTTTTCATAAGTCCACAAGAAAACTTTTTTGCTGCTCTTAATCCGCACTAACTGCCAATTAGGATCATGAAACGGTGCATCCTGACAAGTATCTGGATAAGACAGGCCAAACGCCAAAGCTTCTTCTCTCGTTGTCATACTCTTCACTCCAATCTTTTGCAAATTAAATCGCTTTGCTATTATTGGAATGATAACATACTTATGTTTACAAATCAAGCGCCCACTTCACTGCATAATACAATGCCCAATCTTGATCATTTGCCCATGGATCATAGTAATGTGCCTTTTTGCCATTTACTGTATCTGGATAGACCATCGCGCAGGATGCCATGCCATCTATAAAGAACAGATTCAGACAACCTCGAAGTGAAGCCTTTGCCTTATGCTCATATGATTTGTCTCCCGTAATCTGTGCGTAACTTGCAAATACATCACCGCTGAGTGTACTCCAATAATGTGGAAACGTATCGCCATAGCACTCATATTTTCCAAACCAATAACCGTCCCAATGACGAATCGCATTCTCAAACAAGTGATAATCGGCCTGTTTTCCATTAAACAGCTCCAAAAGTTTTAATTGTTTTCTTGCTTCTTCAAGATATTTTTGCTCCCCGCTTATCTGGTAGGCCTGCAGCAGACAGCTTACCGCTGGTGCAACAATGCTCTGCTCATATTTTACCTCTGAAGTTGGATAATTGACGCTAGTCTGCGTAAGCTGATCAGCATGATTTAAAAATGCTTGTGTAAATGCTTCTGACTGTGCTTCAAATCCCGCCTCGTCAAGAAGTGTCTTTAATTCATACGCTTCAATTCCAATGGCATAGAAATGTTCACCACCTGAGCGATAATATCCCATCATTGTCTTATAGGCATTTAACAGATAACGCACGTCCTTCTTTAAACGATACAATGCAATCTGGAAATTTGCCACCCACGGATAATTATAGAGACGATGCCAGTCATTATTTCGATTGATATTGTTATATACCACACCAGTATTCTCATCATACAATTCGCGGTATACATATCTTTCGTACGCATTCAAGCTTTCCATACACTTCGCATCTTCAGGATGACGCTTAAGATATTGTGCCATTATTATGCCCATTGCCAAACGCTCACGTCCTCCATTATGATCAGCTTTGTGACTATAATAAAGTGCATCCTCCTCGCTGTCATATATCAGATACGCACCGTCTAATGCACTGCCTTCTTTTTTATACTGCTGCTTTGTTGCAAGGAATTGACTTCTGCGCGTCAAAAGTATATCTACTGATGCACTGCAGTAAAAGAGAGCATGCGTATGCGTTTCTCCTGACCAAATATCAAAGCGATACTCTCCTTCTTTTTCTGCTGGATACTGATACCAGACAGAATAAGCAGGTTGTGAATATTTATCATTCGTCTCATCAATGCGAACATGTTTAATTTCTTTTTCATTGAATTTTACAAAAAGCTTCTGCGCCATTTCTTTATTTTTTGTCTGGACACAAAATTCAAAGTTTTCTCCCTGAATGCATGTCATCTGCTCTGCCTTCACAAGCAAGAATTCATCCTCATTTAAAAGTCTGTTGTAAAAATCATCCTTGCCCTGATGCCAAAAAAGCTTCCAACAAATCTCCTTCTTCTCACCTGGCTCAAATACACCAAGTTTTGGATAAAAGAGAAAATCACCGCGATCTTCGCTTCTAGCTGAAAAATCACGTTCCACACCATAGCCTATGATGCTTCCCTTTGTTAATACAAGTCCCAGATGTGGCGCTCTTCCTCCCTGGCGAAGTGCCATCACATAAGTAGCATTTTCGCCGATAAACAGATGTGCATTACAGCGCTTCTCAAGACCAACCTCTGCCTTTTCATAGCTGTCATTAAATGGCACATAGATATATGCATCCTTCTCCTTGATAAAAAGAGGTTCCCCTGATACATTTTCAAATGTGTAGCATTCCTCTAATTCTCCATTTTCCAAAACAGACAATCTTCTTGTCACATTCAATCCCATTGGAACTTTTACACTTCCCCAGCACTTTTCACCTTCAACCCAGTTCATCTGCGATGGGTCATCCTTATGGCTTAAAAACCATAAGCCTCGCTCATCATTTCCAATAATCGATTCACCTACACATCCAACTGTTGGCATATTCATTTTGTCTCTCCTCCATTCTCATCTTCTTACTTTTATTATTTCTCGCACACTTCAATGATGGTCTGTGCCTGACGCAGTCCATCTCCGAACGCATGCACACTTACTCTTCCTGGCTTGCAATAAAGTTCAAGCATTACGCTTGCACAGCCATGATACAAATGAACGCTATTCTCCTGATATGGCTCATTGCTGCAAATATCGCCATTATCAACACCAACTATCTTCGCTGCTCCCTCTACTGCAAAGTGAACCTTGCCGCTCTCACGGAAACACGAATTACCATTTTCATCCACAGCACGAACTGTCAGCAATAAGTGCTGTTTCTTCTCTGGTATACCCAAATTTACAGTACTTACGCATTCCTTATGATCACACTCCTGGTCAAATGCCAGTGCGACTGCCATACCTGGTGTCACCACTTCATGACGGCAAGCCTCTTTGCCATTTTGATAACCAACGACCGTAACCGTTCCCGGTTGCCATGGCAAAAATCCTGTAATGATACCGTTTTTGCACTCAGATGGACGCGGAATGAAAAACTGCTTTCCATTTAAGAACAGATGAACCTCATCACAATTTGACGCAATCATATACGGAATCAACGTCTTTCTGAATTGTGGGAAATGCCAATGATCTGCATAGATTGGACTGTCCCAATGCTCCTTTACTCCTTCATCATCAAGGGAGTAATCCATAACAGAAAAATGAACAACAGGTTCTTCACTCCAGATGCTCTTTAACATATAAGCAACTGGACGATACTCATTGTTTGTGCGAATCAGTGCACCACTCCAACCCTTTGCAGGATACCCCATAGACTCGCCTAGATAATCATATCCTGTCCAGATAAAGCTTCCTATACAATAATCGTACTCAAAAGGAATTGCTGACGGAATCTGTTCTGTAAAGTTTTGCATTTGATCATAATGACCGCAAAAATATTCATATACCTCGGTTCCTAAAATCAACTTATTTGGAATCTGTTCATGAATCAGCTCATACCACTGCTCCTGATAATTACATGAAATGATATCGACAATTTCTGCGATCTTTGCAATGCGGCTGACACGCTCCTTAGCATCGTAAATCTCTGTGTCGCTGACTTCGTCAACAAACTGCTGAATATCTTTGATCTTACTCAAATCAACATTGCTCTCCCGCTTAAAATGAGGATTCATTGCATATGTGATTGGACGCGATGAGTCGAGGCTGCGAACCTTATCGGACAGCTGTTTTAAAATCGCAAGCATAGAATCCTGTCCCTGATTTTCAACTTCATTTCCAACACCCCATATCACGATGCAGGCGCGGTTACGGTCACGCTTTACCATTGCTTCAACATCTGATTCCCAGTTTTTGTCAAAGTAGCGTCCATACAGTCCGCCCTTCCATTTATCAAAACATTCTTCATATACATAAAAGCCCATCTCATCGCACAGATCAAGAAATTCCTCAGAGTAGGTGTGATGTGCTGCACGGATTGCATTGCAGCCAAGCTTCTTTAAATGTGTAAGACGCTCTCTCCAAATTTCTTTTGTCACAGCTGTTCCAAGGCAGCCTGCCTCTTGATGAAGACATACACCCTTTAACTTAGTCGAAACACCATTTACAAGTAGTCCTTTCTTTGTATCAAATATCACCTCTCTAAGACCTATTACAAGTGATACACTATCGCTTTCTGTAGAAACAGTCAAACGATAAAGATTCGGATTTTCTGCTGACCAAAGCTTTGCATCTTTAATATAGAAGGTAAGCATTCCATTCGCTCCCTCTGCAATGAAAACTGATTGTTTTGAGTCTTGTGTAATTGGACACATAATTCCCTGCACAGCACTGCTCTGTCCAGTCTCGACCTGAATAGCGGCAGTGAATTTTGCAGCACTCTCTGTTTCTTTTGAATCCTTTGCACATTCTGTTTCTACGATTTTTTCTATTTTGCTATGTACTTGAATATTCCACAAATCAAGATGATTTTCTGGAACAATACGAAGTGTCACGTCGCGGTAAATTCCGCATCCGCTATACCAGCGGTCTGCCGGTGAAACAGAATTATCCACACGCATCAACAGCTCATTGTCACCACTCTGCACAGCATCTGTAATATCCATCTTAAATGAACTGTAGCCATATTTGTGACTGCCAATTTTCATACCATTTACCCAAAGCACTGCGTTTTCATACACACCGCCAAAATAAAGAAGATAACGTTTGCCTTTCTTCTTTTCCTCAATATTCAGAGTCTTCTTATACCAGCCAATTCCCCAGCGGTCACGAAAGCCCTGTGACATTCCATCTTCCATTACTTTATTAAATGGCCTGCTTACTGCCCAGTCATGTGGAAGGTCAACTTCTGCAAATTGCAAGTTTTCCAACTCTGCGCAAACATCTTCCCCTGACTGTTTTCTTTGTAATTCTTTTTTCTTTGCTGTCTTTGCATCAATTGGTGTGCATGGCAAAAGTGCAAACTGCCATCCACGATTGATTAGCTTTTCTTCTCTCATTATCCTTCATCTTCCCTTCTGTTTTTAATTTTTGCTAGCATCATTATATAGGAATTTTTATAATATTTCTATAGCCTAAAATTTTGATATTGTGCACTTTTGACTGTTTTTTCTTATCTGCAAAAATAGGTGCACAGTCAGATTTTTCCTGACTATACACCTATTAAACAATTTTATTTATTTTTAATTTTTACTCAAACTCCGCGGTATCCTGATAAATCATTTCAAGTCCATCTTCTGTTTCCTTTAATGGATAAACAACATAGCCAGACTCAAAATATTTGTCACCGTCACCGCCCCAGCGGTCTCCTACATACAGAAGCTTTCCGTTTACATTTAAAAGGAATGCAGACTGACTGTCATACGTTGTATCGTCACCGATCTCCTTTAATGAACTCCAGCGTCCCTCGATTGAATCAGCCCATGCATATTTGCCCTGGTTTGGCGCCCATCCGGTACAGAAAGATGAAATCATATAATAATGATATTTTCCCTTAATTACAGCTGGTGCCTCACGATACTCGCCCTGCCACAAACTATGAACAAGGCAATCTACATTCATATAATCATCTGATAAACGATACACATGAAGATCGGCATTATCTCTCGATGCAGAAATAAAATATGCAGTTCCATCCTCTTCCTGATAAAGTGTGCAGTCTCTTGACATATAACCATATGGATTGAAATGACCATGATAAGTAAAATCACCATCTGGTGTATCACATGTTGCAATAGCAACTGCTGCATCAAGATAATTTTTTCCATTTTCAAAATGAGCCCACATAACAAATTTGTTTGTCTTCTTATTATATAGTACCTTTGGACGCTCCAGATTTACCTTTTTTCCATCCTCGTTGATCAGCTTTAGCGTAGTACGCACGCGATAGCCTTCCATCTTCGAATTTGTCGTCAGAATATGATTTCTAAACTCCCAATCTGTCAAATTCTGTGAGCGATAGCAGCTAACATAGAAATTATCTCTTCTATCCTCACCGTACCAATAATAATAGCCCTCATGGAAAATCATATATCCTCCATGCGCGTGAATCGGATTTCCCTGTGTATCCTTCCATACAATTCCATTCTTTAACATCTTTTTCTCCTCTTTCCTTTTAATTATAAATTAGAATACAAAATTTCCGTGATCAAATACAGTTACTGTACTTCCATCCTGGCAAATACCTTCGATATGCATCTGTCTTGATCCAAACATGAAATCTACATGAGTCATAGATTTATTTGCACCTGCTGCAGCTAATTCCTCATCTGTCATCTCAGTTCCGCCCTTTACATTCATAGGATAAGCGTCCCCTAATGCCAGATGACAAGATGCATTCTCATCAAATAAGGTATTGTAGAATAAAATTCCAGTATTTTTGATTGGAGAGTCATAGCTGATCAATGCAACCTCGCCTAAATAACAGCTTCCTTCATCAAATTCAACAAGGCTCTTTAATACATCCTGTTCCTTCTTTGCACCGTAATTAATAACCTTGCCATCCTTAAACTCCAGCCAAAAATCTTCAATTAATTTTCCCTGATAGCTAAGAGGCATTGATGCATATACTTTTCCATTTACACCTGTCTTAAGCGGCATACAGAAGTTTTCCTCAGTCGGCATATTTGGGTTGAATAACACACCCTTTGTGGAATACTCACAGCCGCCGCCCCAGATATGATTTTTAACAAGCTCTACTGTCAAATCAGTTCCAAGCTCATTTGTAAAATGAAGTGCCTTGAAATTATAATCATTTAACATCTTTGAATGACCAAGAATCTCTGCATTATGTTTATTCCACTCTTCTACTGGATCATTCTCCTCATTTACACGCACACTCATTAAAATAGCATCCATGAGTGCTTCAACTGCTTCGTCTTCTTTTTTGTCTGGAAATACCTTATTAGCCCAACCTGCAGATGGCAATGCCACGATACTCCACTGACCGTCATTGTTCATCGTGTATTTCTTTAACGGTGCATTCTTTTTGCTATATGCAGCCTGAACTCGCTGAATCTTAGTTGGATCAATATCCTTCATTAGCCCAGGCGTATCAGAAATGACATGAAGATAGCAGCATCCTTTTTTATGCTCCCAATCTGTCATATCGTACTTCCACTGTGGAGTCTCCTCTAACGTCTCTGTGCTTGCATACTGATAATTCATCAGATTATCCTGCTCATCATGCCAGTTTATTTTAACATATCCGGCACCAGCCTCATATGCTGCCTTTACGCACATTCTTACAAACTCATAATCAGTTACGGATGCACTGATTACAAGCATCTGTCCTGGCTGAACATTTACGCCGCTCACTACTGCCAGCTTTGCGTACTTTTCCATTACTGCCTTACTAGCCATTTTTTCTAACCTCCCTATTTTGCCTCGTAAAGAGACATTCGCAATCCATTTTCAGTATACCAGATATAGAAAGAATTTGGAAGATTACAGAAAAATTTCGGAGGAAATTTGTAAACTATGTTACAGTTCATGGATAAGCCAATATTGCGGCAAAGTCCTAAGGTGAATGGATTTCACGAGCCGGACACTTGAAGCAGGTCTTTGGAAGTAATGTATAATAAGAAAGAACATAAAAGGAGCCTGCTGAGTTTGAGTTACAGTTTACGCGTCATGCTAGATCTGGACAAATTTCATGCTTGCATAGAAATTTGACAGATCAGCAGGACGAAGTGGACGCCCGTTCATGAACAAAACAAAGTTGCGAAGCAACGACGCACGGAACGTGCGGTTTCGCGAATGGGTGTCCAGTGAGCTGTAACGAAACTGGTCCGGCGACGAAACCATTACACCGAAGGGCTTTCGTAGCATGACGCATGAACTGTAACTAAACTTTCATCATTTTGATAAGAATACGCATTGACTTCAAGTGCCCTTGAAGCAGTATAATAAAGATACCAATTATTGAAAGGATGGATTTTTTATGAACACAATTTCTCCAGAAGTAAAAACTGCACTTGTAACAGGAACGGATCATGGTGTTGGATTTTCTCTTGCCAAAAAGCTTCTCTCGCGCGGCTATTTTGTAATCGCAGTTCGCATAGATGAAACAGAAAAGCAAATTGATGCTTTACAATCTTCATATCCAAATCAAATGGCAATTTTCTGCGCCGATATCGGAAGTGATGAGAGTGTTTTTAAGGCTTCAAATGATATCAAAAACATGACTGATCACATTGACCTATTAATCAACTGTGCCGGGATACTTGGTGACATGAACAAAAATCTCGGTGATGATCTTGACTTTGATGAAATAATGCGCGTGATAAATGTAAATGCCATCGGTGCACTTCGCATAACCAATGCTCTTTCTTTGCTTGTATTAAACAGTACTGAAAAAACGATTATAAACATCTCTTCTGAGGCTGGAAGCATTGCCGATTGTTGACGCACTGGATGGTTTGGCTATTGTATGTCTAAGGCCGCCAATAACATGCAGTCTGCTCTTGTTCACAATAATATCCAAAAACTTGGCGGCAAAGTCTTTGCAATTCATCCAGGTCATGTCGCTACCTATATGCGCGGTCATCTTGACACGACTGCAAAGATCACGCCAGATGTTTCTGCAGAAGGAATTTTACATGTTGTTTTGGATATGCCTCATCCAATTAATTCGCGCCCACTTTATCTGGATTACACTGGAAAAGAACTTCCGTGGTAAGGCAAACATTTATTTAAGCAGAACGAAAGGATAACAAACTTATGAAAAAGAAAATTCTTGTAATAGGAAATTATAATGACGCAATCTATCATGGCTTAGCAGGTGTTGACAAGCGCCTTGCATCTATTTTATCAGACTATGAGCTAATTTGTACTGACGATACGTCAAAACTTCTCACCTTAGAAAAAGATCATATTTCAGGTATCATCTCTTATCTTGATATCTGGCAATCAAAGCTTTGTGATGACGAAGCTAACGCTTTCGAGCACTTCGTAGCAAACGGCGGCGGTGCACTTTTACTTCATAATGGAATTAGTATTCAAAGTCAGGATCGTCTTCTAACACTTGCTGGCGCAAAATTTCTTGGTCACCCACATCATGAAGTTATCCGCTTTGAGCCGTCTGCTCATCCCGTCACAGAAGGCTGCAAAAGCTTTTCTCTTGATGAAGAACCTTATCAATTTGAGCTTGTTCCAGATAACAAAGAAATAATCCTTACCTACCAGTACAAAAATCAGAAATATCCTGCCGGATGGTGTAAAAACTCAGGTAAAGGACGTCTGATTTATCTTTGTCCTGGTCACACGCCTGAAATTTTTGACTGCCCACAATATCAGCAGCTTATCCGCCAAAGTATGGATTGGACGCTTAACAGCTGAAACAGGTTAAAATAGATCAAGCATTTTCCGTCATTTTTGCACAAAAACAGTTTTTTAAATATTTTCGTCACTTGTAAAGAATATTGTTCCATGATATGATAGTTCAAGGTTCTTAACCAATATTACTATTTTATATTAGGGGTGTATTATGCAGCAAAAAAAGAATAGCTTCAGCGGCTCGATTGGTTTTGTCCTTGCAGCCGCCGGAAGCGCAGTCGGTGTCGGAAATATTTGGCGCTTTCCTTATCTTTGTGCCAAGGATGGTGGAGGATTATTTTTAATCATTTATCTAGTTTTAGTTCTCACATTCGGTTTCGTCCTTCTGACAACTGATATCGCTATCGGACGAAAAACAAAGAAAAATGCACTGAATGCCTATGCCGCAATAAGCAGTAAATGGAAATTTCTTGGATATCTTACTTTCCTTGTTCCTGCACTGATCATGACCTACTACTCTGTAATTGGAGGCTGGATCGTCAAATATTTAACTGCTTATGTAGTTTCTGGAACCGAGGCTCCTGCACAGGATGGCTATTTTACTTCCTTTATCACATCAACTGCAGCGCCTATTGTATTTATGTTTATTTTTCTTGCGTTGACTGCATGGGTTGTTTATCTTGGTGTTGAAAAAGGAATTGAAAAGTATTCTCGTATTTTAATGCCAATTCTGCTTATTTTGATTATCGGTATTGCAATCTTTTCCTTAACGCTTTCTTATGAGACTGAAGATGGCACAGTCCGTACTGGTCTTCATGGTTTAGCAGTCTACCTGATTCCAAATGTTGAAGGTCTTACTGTTAAGCGTTTTCTGGAGATTTTGCTTGATGCGATGAGTCAGCTTTTCTTCTCCTTAAGTGTTTCTATGGGTATCATGATCACCTATGGCTCTTATGTAAAGGATGATGTAAATTTAAGCAAGTCCATCAACCAAATTGAGATCTTTGATACTGGCGTTGCCTTTTTATCTGGTCTTATGATCATACCTGCTGTGTTTGTCTTCCTTGGAACTGACGGTATGACCTCTGGTCCTAGTCTGACATTCCTTTCACTGCCAAAGGTATTTGCTTCAATGGGAGCTGCCGGTCGTTTTGTTGGAATTGCATTCTTCTTGATGCTTGGCTTTGCCGCACTTACTTCATGTGTCTCTGTTATGGAAACACTAGTTGCAAACTGCATGGAGCTGTTTCACAAATCAAGGAAGAAAATGTGCGTCATCATAGGCACATATTCTCTCGTCACCGCAGTTATTATCTGCCTTGGCTACAACGTGTTCTATTTTGATTTGAAGCTTCCAAATGGTTCTGTTGGACAGCTGCTTGATTTGGCCGACTATATCAGCAATAGCTTTTTAATGCCGTTCATCTCGCTGCTTACCAGCATTTTGATTGGCTGGGTTATTGGACCAAAGTGGATTACAGATGAAGTTACAAAAAATGGTGAGTCATTTAAACGCGAAAAACTCTATGGAATTTTAATGCGCTATGTCGTTCCTGTTGTAATGTTAGTTCTGTTTTTCATGTCTACCGGACTGTGGGATATCATTTTTTAATAAAGCAAACTTCTTTGTATAATTAAGAGGATATGAGAAAATTACTCATATCCTCTTTAAAAATCTCAATATTTAATTTACAGGTGAAGAGTTTAAATTTTGTTTACTGTTTTTCCAGAAATTCCAGGTTCTGTCATCTGGACTGGATCCATAATCTCATCCATCTGCTTCTTTGTAAGAAGACCCGTCTCAATGATAAGCTTTCTTACGGACTCACCTGTTTTAATAGCTTCTTTCGCAATCTCAGCTGCCTTCTGATAACCAACATATGGACAGATTGCAGTTATAATTCCAACACTATTCTCAACAAAATAGCGGCAGCGGGTTTCATTTGCAGTAATACCGATTACGCAGTTATCTACAAATGTATTTACAGCATATGCAATCGTATCAATTGACTGGAACAGACAATAGAAAATAATTGGCTCAAATGCATTCAGCTCTAACTGTCCTGCTTCTGCTGCCATTGTAATTGTCATATCATTTCCAATAGCATTAAATGCTACCTGATTTACAACCTCAGGAATAACTGGATTTACCTTACCTGGCATAATGGAAGAACCATTCTGTTTTGCCGGAAGATTAATCTCTCCAAAACCTGCTCTTGGTCCCGAAGACATAAGACGAAGATCGTTTGCAATTTTTGACAGTGTAACTGCACATGCCTTTACTGCACCAGATACTGCTACGAAAGAATCAAGGTTCTGAGTTGCATCAATCAAATCATATGCCTGCACCAGATCCATACCGGAAATTTCGCTTAAGTTTGGAACAATGCGTCGAAGATAAGATTCATCTGCATTTAATCCAGTACCCACTGCTGTACCGCCCATGTTCAAGGTGCGCATCTCATCCATTGCCTTATCCATACGATTCAAATCTCGTAAAATTGCAACACTGTATGCCTTAAATTCCTGTCCCAGACGAATCGGAACTGCATCCTGTAGCTGTGTTCTTCCCATTTTGATAATGCTATCAAACTCATCTGCCTTCTGCTCTAAAGCACTATGAAGACGAAGCAGCTGCTTTTTAAGCTTCTTTAACAGGCGAAGTGATGTCATCTTTCCTGCTGTTGGAATAACATCATTTGTAGACTGTCCGCAGTTAACATGATCATTTGGATTAACAACGGAATAATCACCCTTCTTTCCGCCTAGAATCTCAATTGCTCTATTTGCAATAACCTCATTTGCATTCATATTTAAAGAAGTTCCTGCACCACCCTGAATCGGATCAACGATAAAATCCTCACGAAACTTTCCTTCAAGAATCTCATCACATGCCTGAACGATTGCCTGTGTACGTCTCTTGTCAAGAAGACCAGCCTCACAGTTTGTGATAGCTGCTGCCTTCTTGATGTAAGCCAAGCTGTTAATAATCTCTGGGTGCATATTTAATCCTGTAATATGGAAATTCTCTGCTGCACGCAGTGACTGTACACCATAATAAACGTTTTCAGGCACATCCTTAGTTCCGATTGAATCCTTCTCAACACGAAACTCCATTTCATTTTCTGTCATATCATTCATCCCTTCTGCTTCCTTATATACCTTTTCATTCATTTCTTATTTCCTCCACTTTATCCCTAATAGCCATTTGGAAGTTGCAGTTCACGTGTCATTTTACGAAAGCACTTCGGTGTAATGGTTTCGTCGCCGGACCAAACTCCGCAGGCTCCTGTTATGTTCTTTCTTGTTATACATTACTTTGAAAGACCTGCTTCAAGTGTCCGGCTCGTGAAATCCATTCACCTTAGTGCTTTGCTATAAATATTGGCTGAGCCGTGAACTGCAATCTTTGGGATATTTTTAAGATTTAATATCTTACCCTTGTCTTCATTATAGATTACCAGTATAATATAATCAAATACATATACTTTTATAGTTATTATAGTGTTTAAGTTATAGTATTTTTAATATTTTTTACAAAAAAACACGATAAGGATGGTATTTTTATGTTTCAGGGAATGGAATATGTTTACCAAGTTTACAAGGATAAAAGTTTTTCAAAAGCAGCTGCGAACCTTTTTATTTCACAGCCTTCTTTAAGTGCTAATGTAAAACGCGTAGAAAAAAAGGTTGGTTTTCCTATTTTTGACCGCAGCACAAAGCCGCTTTCTTTGACGGAGTGCGGAAAAGAATACATCCGATGCGTGGAAGAAATTCTCGCAGTGGAAAAGGGATTTTCGCAGTTTGTCTATGATTTTGACAATTTGGAAACAGGAACTTTAACGCTTGGCGGCAGCAATCTGTTTTCATCCTGGATTTTGCCATCTCTCATTTCAAACTTTGCACCACGTTACCCAAACATTAGAATCAATTTAATTGAAGAAAATACAACACAGTTAACTGAACTTTTGCAGAAGGGTATTGTCGATCTGATTTTAGACAACACAACTCTTGACTCTGCTGTCTTTGACAGCAAATTATATAAAGAAGAACATCTTGTGTTGGCAGTTCCACACTCTTTTTCAATCAACAGCGAATTAACCTCCTTTCAGATTCCAAATGATCTGATTGAACAAAAAGATTTCCAGATGGATTCTGTGCCAGTTGTTCCGCTTCGTTTATTTTCAGATCTTCCATTTATTATGCTGCGAAATGAAAATGATACCGGAAGACGTGCCCGTCTAATTTGTCAGGACAGCAATTTCAAACCCAATATCATTTTAAATATGGATCAGCAGATGACTGCTTATAACATCTGCCAATCTGGTCTTGGAATCTGCTTTATCGGTGATATTATTTTAAGCCGTATTCCGCGCAACAAAAATGTAGTCTATTATCGGCTGCCTACGCAGCATAATACAAGACGCGTCTGCTTCTACTGGAAAAAAGGACGTTATTTTTCGCGTGCCATGGAAGAATTTTTAAATGGCTGCTGTCGTATTGATGAATCTTTCAGTGTATTTACATGAATAGTTGAGTGCTCAATTCTCTTAAAAAATGGGCTGCAACCTGTTTTCACAGATTACAGCCCATTTTTATTTTTACCTTAATGTCATAGGGCAATCTCTTTCATTCTGTTTCGGGGCAAAAATTCTATCCAGTTGATACTCAACTAGATAGAAAGTTTTTATCGTGTATAAATTCTTTGTCCTTCAGAGATTTTCCCTGTCCATTCATGTTCTAAACATAAGTTACATCTCTGACAAGTTACATCTCTGACAACCTACTCCTCTGATAACTTGATAATATGACTGTCTACCGATTTACGCTTTTAAACTAACACTACTTATTTTTTCTTTCAGATATTTTTTCTTATGTCCAGATATTTGTATTCAAACATTCCTGTCCAAATATTTATGTTCATAAAACCTTCTTCTGTAGTTGTATAATTTGTATTGTGTGATAATCTATACAGTGTGATAATCTATAAAGTGTGGCTTACAACTGCTGCCATTAAAATTCTTATAGATTATTCTTATACCATATACAGGAGGTTTACTATGAACAAAGATACTCTTCTCAATGCCCTGAACGATTATTTATTACATATTCAGCTTGACCCAATAGGTGACATTACATCAAAAATCAATGCCGTTGAAGCTTGTAGAAATTACGTTGCTGCTATTGATGGTGATGTTGTAAATGCCGATTGGGTAAAATCAAACTGCATTATTATATTGCCAGCAATTGACTATCAGCGTAAAGCCTTAAAAAGAAAAATTGATGATGCTAAAATCATTAATGACGAAGAAGCTCTTTTTAAAGCAAGGGCTGAATATAGGAATTTACAGCCTTTTCTCAATTTACTGAAACCATTCAGGACACTCACCAGCTAAAATATCATAGTCTGTACCATTACGAACTCTTTCAATGATTCGCTTTTGTCTATCATCAAACGGTTCTTTCCAACCATGTTCTTTAATGGAAAACAGAACCAAAAGTCTTTTTTGCCAAGAATTGTTCACTTTATAATCTATATCAGTCCACTCTTTCATTGGCTTTGTTATTCGGAAATTCCTAAGAATATAATCATGATATTCTGAAAATGGTATATTCTCTGGAATTTCCTCTCCAATATGTTTGAAATTCTTTTTGAGATATGCTGAATATTTCCATGAATCTCGCCCATATTGTTTAGCTATCTCTTCCACTTCTTTCAGTTCTGATTCTGTCAGTTCTGTTATCTCTTTTCTGGTATCTACTATTTGTGCAGATAACTTTTCTTTATTGCTTGTTTCCAAATTACATCACTCCAATCATTTCATGCTATATGTTTGCAATCGTATCTTGCTATAGATATTTTAATTGAAGTTGTGTTCTCCCACCCCTCCCCTAGTCCAGTCTTGGGTGTTCTCAACCTGTAAGCAGTTCCTATTAGGCTAATTACTTCCTACTTTCATACGATTTCTCGTATAATAATAAGTGGAGGATTGATGTACCACCATCAAATTTTCTCTGCCTAAGAGTTGCTTACAGAAAGTTCTGTCTAGGTTAGTTCTGTTTAGGATAGTTCTGTTAAGTTAGTTCAGCTCTCCAACCAGAGCTTTACTATATAACCCTATACAGAAGGGAGGTGTTCGTTATGGATATTAATTTCAATAAGTCTACCAACATTACTTGGAAGCCTGATAATACCTTAGAAGTTGCATCTTCTAATGGTCATGTTTCTAAGATTACTGGTGTATCTTCTGCAAATTATTTACTTGTAAAAGATAATCCAAAATGGTTAAAGCTTATTGAGAAACGTGCTGTTTCTCTGTAATGTTTTAATCTTTGAAGGGGTTACTCTATTCTCAGTAGAGTAGCCTTTTCTTTTGTAGCGTGTTTGTTATAGTAGCGTGTCTGTTGTAGTTGCGTGTCTATATTAGACGGTCACATTATCAAATTATCAGAGGTTATTCTTTATCAGAATGTGCTTATCAGAGTTTTTGTTCCTCATAAAATACGAATTTTATGAGGAAATCAAGACCCTTGAAAGCCCTTGGAATAAGGTATTTCTCCAATTATCAAATATCAGTAAATCCTGTGAAACTGCTGCCATAGAAACAAAAACCTTGAAGAACCGTATTTCTACAGTTCTTCAAGGTTATTCTTATGCTTGGACACTTTCACGCTTATTTACGTGAATTTAGATTTTTCACTGGCTGAAACTTTTGCCCTAAAACTGGATAAAAGCCTTTGCCCTGTGATACTTAAAAGGTTACTTAATTACTTATTGTTTAATGCAGCCTGTGCAGCAGCCAGTCTTGCGATCGGCACACGGAACGGTGAGCAAGAAACATAGTTTAAGCCTACCTTATGGCAGAACTCTACGGAGCTTGGATCTCCACCGTGCTCACCACAGATACCGCACTTTAAGTTCGGTCTGGTAGCGCGTCCCTTTTCAACTGCCATCTTAACCAGCTGGCCTACGCCCTCCTGATCAAGTCTTGCAAATGGATCGGACTCGTAGATCTTAGCCTTGTAGTAAGAATCTAAGAACTTACCTGCATCATCACGAGAGAAACCAAAGGTCATCTGAGTCAGGTCGTTTGTACCAAATGAGAAGAACTCAGCTTCCTCAGCGATCTTATCAGCGGTCAGTGCGGCACGCGGAATCTCGATCATGGTACCGATATGATACTGCATGTCGGAATTCTTTTCCTTCTTAACCTGCTCTGCAACTTCTACAACAACGTCCTTAACGAACTTCAGCTCTTTCTTCTCGCCTACTAACGGAATCATGATCTCTGGAACGATGTCATAACCCTTCTCCTGTGCAACTTCGATAGCAGCTTCCATAACGGCTCTTGTCTGCATCTTAGCGATCTCAGGATAGGTAACAGCCAGACGGCATCCACGATGACCCATCATTGGGTTGAACTCATGCAGGGAATCACAGGTAGCCTTTACTTCCTCAACGGTCAGGTTCATATCCTTAGCCAGTGCTGCGATATCTTCCGGATCGGTAGGAACGAACTCATGCAGCGGCGGATCCAGGTAACGAACTGTCATCGGACGTCCCTCAAGAGCCTCGTACATAGCCTTGAAGTCAGCCTTCTGGAACTGAAGAAGCTCTGCTAATGCAGCCTCTCTCTGCTCAACAGTCTTGGAAAGGATCATCTTACGGATCTTCGGGATTCTATCCTCACCGAAGAACATATGCTCAGTACGGCAAAGACCGATACCCTCTGCACCAAGTCTTACTGCATTTAAAGTATCTGCCGGAGTATCTGCGTTTGTACGTACGGACAGCTTTCTGAACTGATCAGCCCAAGCCATAACACGTCCGAAGTCACCACCTACAGATGCCTCAACGGTCTTGATGTCGCCCTTATAAATCTTACCAGTAGTACCATCCAGAGAAATGTAATCTCCCTCATGGAATGTGTAGCCACCTAACTCGAAGGTCTTAGCCTCCTCGTCGATCTTGATCTCGCCGCAGCCAGATACACAGCAAGTACCCATACCACGTGCAACTACTGCTGCGTGAGATGTCATACCACCACGAACAGTCAGGATACCCTGAGATGCATGCATACCCTCGATATCCTCTGGAGAAGTCTCAAGACGAACCAGGATAACTCTCTCGCCTCTGCCGCCCTTACCAGCAGCCTTAGCCTCGTCTGCAGTAAAGTAAACCTTACCAGCAGCAGCACCTGGAGATGCCGGAAGTGCAGAACCGATAACCTCACCTGCCTTTAATGCAGCGGTATCGAATGTTGGATGAAGCAGCTGATCAAGAGACTTTGCCTCGATACGGCATACAGCTTCCTCAGGAGTAATCTGTCCCTCATCTACAAGGTCACAAGCGATCTTGATAGCAGCCGGAGCGGTTCTCTTACCGTTACGTGTCTGCAGGAAGTACAGCTTGCCTTCCTCGATGGTGAACTCCATATCCTGCATATCATGGAAGTGATTCTCAAGATTTGTAGCCAGATCCATGAACTGCTTGTAAACTTCTGGCATAGCCTGCTCCAGAGTAGAGATCGGCTGTGGTGTACGAACACCAGCAACAACGTCCTCGCCCTGTGCGTTTAACAGGTACTCACCGAAGATACCCTTTGCACCAGTAGATGGATTACGTGTAAATGCAACACCTGTACCAGATGTCTCACCCTTGTTACCGAATACCATGGTCTGTACGTTTACAGCGGTACCCCAGTCACCCGGAATATCATTCATACGACGGTATACGATAGCACGCGGATTATCCCAAGAACGGAATACAGCCTTTACAGCCTCCATCAGCTGTACAGTAGGATCCTGTGGGAACTCACTTCCCATAGCATCAAAGTAAACCTTCTTAAAGCGAACAATCAGTTCCTTTAAGTCATCAGCGGTCAGCTCTACATCGTAGGTTACACCTTTCTCAGCCTTGATCTCATCGATGATCTTCTCAAAATGGCTCTTCGGAACCTCCATAACAACGTCAGAGAACATCTGGATGAATCTTCTGTAAGAATCGTAAGCAAATCTTGGATTGCCAGTCTTCTTTGCGAAGCCTTCAACAGATACATCGTTCAGACCCAGGTTCAGGATGGTATCCATCATACCTGGCATGGATGCACGTGCACCAGAACGAACAGAAACAAGTAACGGATCCTCTACGTTGCCTAACTTCTTGCCATTGTACTCCTCTAACCACTTTAATGCATCAAAGATCTGAGTCTGAATTTCATCAGAAATCTTCTTTCCGCAGTTGTAATACTCGGTACATGCCTCAGTCGTTACAGTGAAACCCTGTGGAATCGGCATGCCAAGACCGGTCATCTCAGCCAGGTTGCAGCCCTTGCCTCCGAGAAGATTTCTCATAGAAGCATTGCCTTCCTGGAACTTGTAAACCCACTTAGCCATTATAAACCTCCTAAAAATAAGGGATTGCTCCCGGTTTTCTTTTGTGTCCAAACAGACCTTTACTGTTTTCACAGACACTCTGTTAATATTATAACATAATCTGGCAATTAGTAAAGTGGAAAATCCTAAAAAATCTTGTATTTTTATTTTTCCTATAGTAAAATAGATGACATGGCTAGATGATTCTTATTTTTTTGTCAATCAATCTTGCTAATTTGCTGTATTTTGTGAACGTATATTTGTTTTTTTATAAAAAACTTCATTAAAACCCTCATTTGCAAAAACAGCAATCTCATACTTGTGTCTGCTTACACCAGCAGATTACGGAAAGGCATGGTAATTTATATGACAACTCCAATTCTCCCACATAATCATGGGGATATCCATAACGTTCTTGAGGCAATGCCCTCTAAAGATACCTGTGCAGATATGGCCAGTGCCTTCAAACAGCTTTGTGACGGTACACGTCTTCAGATCTTCTGGCTGCTGTGTCACAGTGAGGAATGCGTACTTAATATCTCTGCTGCTGTCGGCATGAGTGCTCCCGCTGTCTCCCATCACCTACGCTGTCTAAAAGATGCAGGGCTGATCACAGGAAATCGACATGGAAAGGAAGTACATTATCACATTGCCTCCACCACACAGGCCGCGCTCCTTCATCACTTTGTTGACAGCTACCTGCATACCAGCTGTCCCGGTGAATTTGACAGTCAGGGAATTTCGCACTCACAGACTGAACATTTTCAGCATGAATCCTGTTCATGCGGCTGCTCACATTCTGACAATTAATAATAGGAGGCTTTTCATGACCGTTTTACCTAAAGATCCAGTAATTCTTTTAAGCTATATCAATACGCAGCTTCGCGATTTTTATCCAAGTCTTGACGAACTATGCATCAGTCTAAACGCAGACAAGCAAACACTCTGCAACACACTCGCTCAAATTGATTATTATTATGATGAAACATCCAATCAATTTGTTTAAAGCTATTTCATTCAAACAAAGCTGATTTTTTGCACAGAAAGGCAGGTTTTTATGGCAGGTTCATCCTTCGGCACTATTTTTCGTATTACTACTTGGGGCGAGTCACACGGTCCGTCAATCGGCGTTGTCGTTGACGGCTGTCCGGCAGGGCTTTTTCTCTCAGAAGAAGATATCCAAATGCAGCTAAACCGCAGACGTCCAGGACAATCACGTTACTCTACCCCACGAAATGAGGCAGATCGTGTTCATATTCTCTCTGGTATATTTGAGGGACGCACAACTGGTACACCAATTGCTATGGAAGTAATCAATGAGACACAGCGCTCTAAAGATTACTCTGAAATTGCAAATAGCTATCGCCCTGGTCATGCAGATTATACATTTGATCAAAAGTATGGTTTTCGCGATTATCGCGGCGGCGGACGCTCATCCGGTCGTGAGACAATCGGACGTGTGGCAGGTGGTGCTGTGGCTATGAAGCTTTTAGAGCAGCTTGGCATTTCTATTACTGCCTATGCCTCATCTATTGGACCTGTTACAGCCAACACATTTTGTCCTGAGGAGATTGACAACAATCCATTCCATCTGCCAGATGCAGAAGCTGCTGCAATGGCACAAGAATATGTTGACCGCATGATGGAAGAAAAGGAATCCTCCGGAGGTGTAATCGAATGCCGCATCATGGGTGTTCCGGCTGGCCTTGGCGATCCTGTATTTGAAAAGCTTGATGCTAATCTTTCTAAAGCGCTTGTCTCTATCGGTGCTGTTAAGGGAATTGAAATCGGTGATGGCTTCGCAGCAGCACATGCTGTCGGCTCAGAAAACAACGATTCCTTCTATATTAATGAGGATGGAAATACCGCCAAGAAAACCAACCATGCAGGCGGCATTCTGGGCGGCATAAGTGATGGTGATACCATTATTGTTCGTGCAGCAGTTAAGCCTACACCTTCGATCTTCCGTCCGCAGCAGACAATTTCACGCAATAAGGAACCGATGGAACTGACGATCAAAGGTCGCCATGATCCATTGATTGTTCCTCGCGCTGTTGTTGTCGTTGAGGCGATGTGTGCGCTTACCATTGCAGACAGTCTGCTTCTCAATATGACAGCGCAGATGGACGGTGTGCTTCGCTTCTATAATAAGTAATCTCATCATACATCCTTGTGATCACGAAAATAACATATCATCTCATTTGTCAGGCTCAGGTCATCGTAAGAATCCTGAGCCTGATCAATTTTGTCGCGCTCGATCCACTCGGCAACAGCGAGTTCTTCCTTATCAAGACGAATATCCTGTTCTCCATCTGCCTCACAGAAAAATCCAGTAAGCAGCGTATCTGTAAAGGACCACGGCTGGCTCTTATAATAGCGAAGATTCTTTACCCTAATACCTGTCTCTTCCATTACCTCTCTTGCTACTGTCTGCTCAAGTGTCTCTCCAATCTCGGTAAAGCCTGCTACAAGTGCATATCTGGTATATGTTCTTCCCGCATACTTTGTCATAAGAAGCTTTGACCCCTTCGTTACAGCAATAATAACTGCCGGATTTATGCGCGGATATACTCGGCTGCCGCACTTCTCGCAATAAAGCATACGCTCCTTATGATCTTTCTTTAATAAGCCACCGCAATGACCGCAGTAACGATTGTTTCTATACCAGCCATCAAGCTGAAGCGCCGTAATTCCAGCAAAAGCAATAAAACGAGGCATTATCTCACGCATATCACGTCTGTTTTTCCATGCTCCCGTAAGTCCTTTTGTATTTTCAAGTGCCTGTAAGCGATCTGATGGACCAGATGTCATGTTGCTCTCATCCTCAATCAATCCCGTATCGTCCTTCCCTGTCATCTGCTTTAAAAAATAATGTTTTCCGTCAATGGCAAATAAATAAACAGCACCATAAAGCGGCTCTGCAAGCTCCTTGAATGTTGGTATGTACCAGCTGTTCTTTTCTTTTTTATCTTGGCATAACAGCACTGTTCCATCCTTTATGCAAATACAAAAATCTGTGATTTGTGGCTGATATTCAATGTAATGATTATCATATTGATGTGGTGTAATATCCTGTATCATGTTTTTCTCCTCCTGCAAATATCCTATCACAGTTACAAATCATATGCAATTAGTTCTGTTTAAACAGGAACCACAACATATAAACAAACATATCCTATAAGGAGCAAACTTTTTTGAGGATTCCTACATGCCAACTGTTATTATTGATCCCGGCCACGGCGGAATGGATCCCGGTGCTGTCTATAAGGGAAGACAAGAAAAAGATGATAATCTTAGACTGGCTCTTGCTGTCGGTGAACTACTCTCTCAAAACGGTGTTGATGTTTTGTATACACGCACAGATGATGTTTATGACAGTCCTTACCGAAAGGCAATGATTGCAAATGAAAGCGGTGCTGATTATCTAATATCCTTTCATCGAAATGCCTCTCCAATTGCCGGAAACGCATCTGGCATCGAAACACTAGTCTATGCTGACCGCGGCGTAGCTGCACAAATGGCACGCGATATTAACAGAGAGCTTGCCGCACTTGGCTTTCGCGATATTGGCGTAATTGAGCGCCCTGGCCTTGCAGTGCTTCGTCGTTCTCGCATGCCTGCTGTTTTAATTGAAACTGGTTTTATCGACAATGATGCTGACAATCTAAAATTTGACGAGGAGTTTGAGGAAATAGCTGCTGCAATTTCAAATGGAATACTGGAAACACTTAAAAATGAAGGTCAGCTACCTGATTCAATCTCATCAGCATCTTATCCTCCTGAAATCTCCAACAACACTCAAAATGAACGGCCGCCTTCTCCTCTATCTGACAATACACCTGCCTCTAAACTTTACCGTGTTCAAGTCGGTGCATTTAAAAACAGAAATTATGCCTACGAATTAAACTCCCAGCTCACAGAAGAAGGTTTTCCAGCTTTTATTTTAATGGACGGCGACTTGTATAAGGTTCAAGTCGGTGCATTCTCTCGCCTCGAAAATGCAATCCGCATGGAATATCGTCTGCGTGCTGCTGGGTATGACACCTATATTACAACATGACAGTCATTGCAAGAAAGCAAAAAATGGCCCGCCAAACAGCGGGCCTTAATAATTCTAGCTATTCGTCAAATAAATATATGCATCTTCCAAAGTGATATCATTATCCGGGACACAATTTTCATTTGGCTTTCCTTTGCTTAATATTTTCATATGAATTCCATTTTCTACATACTGCTTAGATGAAAT
>OLPC01000026.1_pt1 | contig 136619 bp, 130 predicted proteins | sample 1672341 | NCBI WGS metagenome assembly OLPC01 (sample SAMEA3136673, study PRJEB25190) | human gut metagenome | reverse complement strand
AATTTCATATAAAAAGTGAACCTCCTAAATTGAACTTTCACTTTGTTCAACTTTTGGGGTTCACTTCATAAAGGACTTTTTCAACTTTTGATATTATTCAAACTCAATTGTTCCAGGAGGCTTACTGGTAAGGTCATACATTACACGGTTTACCCCACGAACTTCGTTAATAATACGTGACATAACTTTATTTAATACTTCATAAGGAATCTCTGCAGCTTCTGCAGTCATAAAATCAATGGTATTTACCGCACGAAGTGCAATGGCATAATCATAGGTTCTTTCATCCCCCATAACACCTACCGAACGCATATTGGTAAGAGCCGCAAAGTATTGACCAATAGAACGGTCTAGACCCGCATTAGCAATTTCTTCACGATAAATCGCATCGGCATCTTGTACAATGCGTACCTTTTCCGCGGTTACTTCGCCAATAATACGAATGCCAAGACCTGGTCCTGGGAACGGCTGTCTGAAGACAAGATAATCTGGAATACCTAATTCCAATCCAGCTTTACGGACTTCATCTTTAAATAAATCACGTAAAGGTTCGATGATTTCTTTAAAATCTACATGATCTGGTAAACCACCAACGTTGTGATGTGATTTAATAACGGCAGACTCTCCACCTAAACCACTCTCTACTACATCCGGGTAAATGGTTCCTTGGACTAAGAAATCCACTTTACCAATCTTTTTCGCTTCTTCTTCGAAAACACGAATAAATTCTTCGCCAATAATCTTACGTTTAGCTTCGGGTTCCGTAACACCTTTTAATTTTGCATAATATCTTTCTTGGGCATTGACTCGGATAAAGTTCAATTCATAAGGTCCATCTGGGCCAAATACGGCTTCTACTTCATCCCCTTCGTTTTTACGAAGCAGACCATGATCCACAAACACACAAGTCAATTGATTTCCAATGGCTTTGGATAATAGAACAGCCGCAACCGAAGAGTCTACGCCACCACTAAGGGCACATAAGACTTTTCCGTCACCCACTTTTTCACGAATGGCTTGAATTTGTTCATCCACAAAAGAATCCATGCGCCAATCTCCATTACAAGCACATACATTACGGACAAAGTTGTACAACATCGTTGTTCCTTCTTGGGTATGTAGTACTTCGGGATGGAATTGAATCGCATAAAGATGTTTTTCGGCATTTTCTGCTGAAGCACATGGGCAATTTTCTGTATGACTGGTAATTGTAAAACCAGGAGCCACTTGGGAAATATAGTCAAAGTGTGACATCCAGCAAATTGTTTTTTCATGAACCCCGGCAAAAATCGGAGAATCTTTCTGATCAATCAAAACTTCGGTCTTTCCATATTCTCTGGCATCGGCTTTTTCAACTTTACCACCAAGCACATGCATCATCAGCTGGGCTCCATAACATAAACCTAAAACCGGAATACCTAATTCAAACAATTCTTTGGAGTAGGTAGGTGAATCTGGTTCATAACAGCTATTTGGACCACCGGTTAAAATAATGCCCTTCGGATTCATCGCTTTAATTTTGTTTATATCCGTTTTATAAGAGTAAATCTCGCAATATACATTGCATTCTCGCACTCGACGAGCAACCAATTGATTGTATTGACCACCAAAATCCAATACAATAATAAGTTCTTTCTTCATAGTCTTCCTCCTGGTCTTTTCCTCATTTATTTTAACATACTACAGAATGCTTTTTGGATTTTTCAATAAAGGAATCACATCCAATAAACTATCCACTTTATTTTGAATATACGGATACAATTCCCGATCCTGTTGTACGACATCAGGAATAAAAACCGTTTTTGCTCCCGCTCTGCGACCGGCCATAATACCATACTTAGAATCTTCTAAGACTAGACACTGCTCTGGCTTTTTCCCTAAACGTTTTGCAGCGACTTTAAAAATGGTTGGATCTGGTTTTGAAGGAATCCCATTCTCCTTGCTGGAAACAATTTCCTGCGGATAAATATGCGCCAGCGAATGCGCATTTAAGCGCTTGATATCTTCGACCATGGAGCTGGAAGCAATCGCATACGGCATCTTTACTTGATTTAAGTAATCCATCAATTCCCGTAAACCTGGCATATCCAGTGCCCCTTTTTCCGGATACATAGCTAGAAACAAATCCAAACGCTCTTTTTGAAACTGAGCCATTGCCTTTCCAATTCCCGGAAAACGATCTTCAAATTGTTCAACGATCCGAGAATCGCAGCCAATCATCCGTTGACAAACATAATCTGGTACATCAATACCGTATCCTTTGGCAACTTTTTGAAAAACCGGTTTAAAGATCTTTTCGGTATTATACATTAAACCATCCATATCAAAAATTACTGCTTCAATCATACATTTCTCCTTGCCAATTCCACATAATGTTTGGCATTTTCAATAATTTCCTGTACTTGTTCTTCGCTTGTCTGATGAATAATCTTACCTGGACAACCAACCACAATACTACCTGCGGGAATCTCTTTTCCTTCCGGAACTAAAGCGCCTGCACCAATGATGGAATGTTTACCAATCTTGGCCCCATTCATCACAATCGCACCCATGCCAATCATAACCTCATCTTCAACCGTGCAGCCATGTACGATCGCCCGATGACCAATCGTTACCCTTTGACCAATATGTACCGGATGCCCATGATCGGTATGAATGATCGTACCATCTTGGACATTGGAATCTTTACCAATCTCAATGGTATCCGAATCCCCACGAATCACAGCACCATACCAAACATTCGCATTCTCATGGAGAATCACATCCCCCAATACGGTGGCATCAAAAAGCTTTACCCCTGCTGCTTGTCGCATTATTGAATCTCCCAGTTAGAATCAGCCGTTAGAGAATCATCGCCAACTCGACCATGTTCATAGGCAATCGTACCAGCTAAGGCAATCATCGTTGCGTTATCGGTGCAACAAGACATTGGTGGAACCGTAAAAGTCACATTCGGATATTCTTTGGCCAACTCTTGTACCTTTTCACGCAAACGTGAATTGGCAGAAACACCACCACCAACGACAAAATGTTGAATATCCGGATAATCATCTAAGACCAAACGAATCTTATCAAAGATCTCATTTAAGGCACATTCCTGGAAAGAACAAGCTAAATCGGCATCATTATAGGTCTTTCCCTGGCGTTCCATACGTTTGGTAAACTGTAAAACGCCACTCTTTAAACCAGAGAAACTAAAGTCGTATTTGCCTTGGGTTTTTGGTTTTGGCAAGGCATATACATTCTGTCCTTCTTTAGCTAACTTATCAATTTTTGGTCCACCTGGATAACCAAGATCCATGACGCGCGCTACCTTATCAAAAGCTTCACCAATCGCATCATCCTGGGTCGTACCCAAGACTTCAAAACTGGTTTCATCTTTCATATAAATCAATTGGCTATGTCCCCCAGAAACAACCAAAGCTAAAACCGGATACTTCATATCAACAACCAATTCATTGGCATAGATGTGTCCGGCAATATGATGAACTGGCACCAATGGTTTGTTAAAGGCAAACGCCAAGGTTTTGGCCGCTTGTACCCCCACATGTAAACAACCAATCAAACCAGGTCCTTTGGTTACCGCAACCGCATCAATGTCATCCATCGTACAATTGGCTTTTTTTAAAGCATCCTCAATTAAAAATGAGATATTTTCGACATGAATTCGACTGGCTACTTCTGGTACAACCCCACCAAATTCTTTATGTACATCAATTTGTGATGCCACAACACTTGATAAAACTTCTTTACGATCTTTGACAATCGCAACAGCTGTTTCATCACAACTTGATTCGATTCCTAATACAATCATATGTCCCTCCTATAATTTTCCAATCATCACATATGCATCTTGTCCATCGGCATAGTGCTGCTTGGAACAATGTGATATCTCTAATCCACATTCTTGATATGCCGCAATGGCTGGTGCATTGCTGACGCGTACTTCTAATATCATCTGCGTGCAATCAGCTTGTTTAGCCGCTTGCATCGCATACGCCACCAGTTTTTTCGCATAGCCTTGATTTCTTGCCTCTGGCAGAACGCCAACACGTACAATTTCCGCATTTTCATACAAGAACCAAGTCCAGATATATCCAATCCCATCAATCATCCAACCTTTCGCATAGGTTTTTTCCCATTCCTTGGCATAGGCTTTTTCATCCCATGCATCGTTAAAACAACTTGCTTCCATTTGGGCAATAGCTTGACAGTCTTGTCTTTTGATGGGGCGAATCATTTCTTATATGCACTGCTTTCTTTTAAATAATCCGGAACTAAGGCATGAATATTTTCAATCTTGCGTGCCGGTACTTGAATAAAGTTTTCTAAATAATTTGTTTCTTTACTCTCCAATCCCAACAATTGGCCATCCCCATATAAAGTACCGGGATGCGCTTCTAAGAAAGCCTTGGTATCTTCTAAACTTAAAATCGTAGTCTGTCCAACGATTTCCCCATTTTCCAAGTGTGCTACATACGCTCTTTGTCCGCGTGCATCTAAGATGACATTCGCACTGGCATCCATGCCCGCATACAACTGCATCGTTGAAATACAATACAATTCCTTATGCATCTGTGTACACAAGACTTTCGCAATCGTCATCGCAATCCGAATTCCCGTATAAGAACCAGGTCCCTCTGTAATAATGACGCGATCAATATCTTTATACGTCAGATTTACACGTTTTAATAACGCATTTAATTCCACAAAAATGGTTTCACTTTGGCGTTTAAATGCGGTTTTCGCAATTCCATCTAAGAGCGTTTCATCTTGGTAAATTCCCAATACCAATTGTTTATACGCTGTATCCATACATAAACTAATCATCTAATGCCTCCATAACCGATTGACTCTTTGGTCCACTTGCTTCTATTGTTACCGTACGATTTTCATCCATTCCTTCTGCGATGGAAATCGATAAAATATCTTCTGGTAATTGATCTTTTATAAAATCTGCCCATTCGACAACACAGATTCCCTCATCAAAACAATCTTCAAAACCTAAATCTTGATGGATGCCTTCCAAACGATAGGCATCAATATGATAAAGCGGTTCTCCATTGCCCTGGGTATATGATTTCATAATCGTAAAAGTAGGTGAATTCACCACTTCTTTGACACCTAGTTCTTTGGCAAAGAACTGGGTCCAAGTTGTCTTGCCCGCACCTAAATCGCCATCTAGCGTAATCACCAGCTGCAAAGACTTACAAGCTTTCGCAACATCCTGGGCAAATTCTTTCGTTTCCTCTAATGAATGAATAGCTTTCTTCATAAATTCACTTCTTCTTTCTTTCCTGAGCAACTATCGCTTTGATAGTTGCGATATCTTTCATCCGTTTGCCAACCTTGCCTTCGGAACCTTGATTGGTCGGGGTGTAATACACCGCATCCTTTAAGGCATCCGGCAGACAAACCATATCGGTCATATGATATTTATAATCATGACTGTATTCATAAGCCGCACCATACCCCAGATCTTTCATCAATTTCGTCGGGGCATTACGAATCTGTAGAGGTACCGGTTCATCTAAGGTTCGTTTGGCATCATCCCGCGCCGCAAAATACGCTTTTTCCAAGGCATTGGATTTTGGTGCCAAAGCACAATAGACAACCGCATGGGTTAAATGCACATTACATTCCGGCATGCCTAAATAATGACAAGCCTGGTACGCAGCCACACAGATTTCCATTGCACGACTATCGGCCATCCCAATATCTTCACTGGCAAAACGCACAATTCGCCTTGCCACATACAAAGGATCTTCCCCAGCTTCTAACATTCGGGCCAGCCAGTAAATACTAGCTTGCACATCACTATTTCGCATACTCTTATGTAAAGCCGAAATAATATTGTAATGTTCTTCGCCCTGCCTGTCATACAATAAGCTGCGCCTTTGTAGACACTGTTTTAAGATTTCCTGGGACACATGAATCCCTGCTTCATCGTTCGGGCTGTTAAATACCACCATTTCTAAAGTATTTAGCGCAAAACGGGCATCTCCACCCGCAAAAGCCGCAATAGAAGATAGGTCTTTCTCGGAAATATCAATATGATACATTCCCAGCCCTTTCGGTGATACCAGAGTTCGCTGCAACAATTCTTCTAGATCCGCTTGCTGGAGACTATGGAGTACAAAGACCCGACACCTTGACAACAAGGCATTGTTTAACTCAAAACTCGGATTTTCCGTTGTTGCCCCAATCAGAATAATGCTGCCCTTTTCGACATAGGGTAAAAACGCATCTTGTTGGGCTTTATTAAAACGATGAATTTCATCGACAAAAAGAATCGTTTCCTGACCCATACTCTTACGCATCTGGGCATCTTTCATCACCGCTTTAATTTCTTTGATGCCCGAAGTGACCGCTGAAAAATTCACAAAATGTGACTTGGTCTGTGCCGCAATAATACGCGCCAGAGTCGTCTTGCCAACCCCAGGCGGTCCCCAGAAGATCATCGAAGAAACTTTGTCTTGTTCAATCATGCGCCACAAAATCTTTCCCGGACTCACTAAATGGGTCTGTCCTACATACTCTTCCAAGGTTTCCGGACGCATCCGATCAGCTAAGGGACGGGTATCTTCTTCACTTGTAAACAAAGAGACTTGTTCCATACGCTACCTCACCGGTTTATTATAGCACGCAAAAGAAAATGCAACCAACTGGCTGCATTAAAAGGTACATAAATAAAGAAAATAAAAGACATAAAGAATTAACAGGATTATTCCATGTTTCCGAGTTAATTGATAGTTCTTTCTTACACAGAGCCATAAGACAAGACCAACTACCAAAGCCATTAAACCATCCACAATAAAACGTGGATTGAAAGGCACCGGAATAATCAAAGAACTCGTTCCCACCACAAACAAGATATTAAAGAGGTTGGATCCCACAATATTCCCGATTGCGATATCCGCATTGCCTTTGCGAGCAGCTGAAACACTAGTCACAAGTTCGGGTAAAGAGGTTCCTAAAGCTACAATTGTCAAACCGATAAAACGCTCACTCATTCCAAAGATACGCGCTAATTCACTGGCACCATCAACCGCAAAGTCACTACCTAAGACAACACCAACCGCTCCCAATAAGACAAATAAAATACTTTTAGCCAAAGGCATCGCATCCGCAGCCTGTTCTTCTTTACCATTTTTAGTCATGCGATAGATATAATACAAATACAGTAAGAAACAAGCCCATAGAATGGCCCCATCCAAACGGGAAATCTTTCCATCCATCCCTAAAAGCACCAAAAGTAAAGTTACGGCCATCATAAAAGGCATCTCATATTTCACAGTACTCTTTTGGACGGCAATTGGAATAATCACACTGGCAAGACCTAAGATAATCGAAACATTTAAGATGTTGCTGCCAACAATATTTCCAATGGTAATTCCGGCACTGCCTTTAAAGGCAGCTGTAATACTGACCGCTGCTTCGGGTAAAGACGTTCCCATCGCAACAATCGTTAAGCCGATGACAAGTTGAGGAATGCCAAAACGACTGGCAATACCACTAGCTCCATCGACAAAAAAATCTGCCCCTTTGACCAATAACGCAAAACCTAATACAACTAGGCCCAAAGAAATAAGAATATTCATACTGTCCTCCCTGCCAGAAAAAAAGACTCTGGCCTTCTCAACCAAAGTCTCGCTATCTACATACAGTCCGGATTCAAAGAATCGTGATTGACGGATCTGCAAACACACTTGTGCTAGCTACTCCCTTTTTATGTTCCCTATCTTAACAAATTTACTTGGCGTTGTCACTGACAAATTCACTGATTACACGCACACATTCATCAATGCCCAACAAGCCACTATTTAAACAAATATGATAGTTATTTGCCTGACCCCATTTGCGATCCGTATAGTACTTATAGTACGCAATCCGACGTTTATCTTTTTTCGCCACGCGCTTTTCAATGGATTCATCGGTTTCTCCATATACATTCACAATCCGATTCTGACGGAATTTTGGATCCGCATGGATGAAGACATGAAAAGTATCTTCTCGATCACGTAAAATATAATCGCTGCATCGCCCGACAATCACACATTTACCTTTTTCGGCTAAATCCATAATCGTATTTCTTTGTACGACATACAACTGATCGGACATTGAGCCGCCCCAATTGTTCCAGGCAAAAGATAAAGAGCTTTCGGAATTGGCATCTTCGCCATGTTCTTCAATATACGATTCTGCCAAGCCGCTTTCTTTCGCAATTTTTTGTACCAAATTATAATCGTAATAGTCATAGCCTAATTTTTCCGCTAATTGACGCGCAATGGTACGTCCTCCAGACCCAAATTCTCGGGTAATTGTAATTACTGGATATTTCATAAAACTACCTCCTAAGAATAGACAAAAAAGTGTTCTTCGAAAAAGAATACACCAATTCAAAGAACACTTACGTTAATTCAATTTTAGCACAAAAGCTATTCGGTAGCACCATATTCTTGGTAATAGGCATCAATGCGCGCTTTTAATTCAGGGTCTAATTGATCACCTAAATACGCAATAACTTCTGGCATCGATACGATTGCTGCCGTTGGGAAACCATATAATTCACTAACTTCTTTTAAAGCCGTTTTATTTCCTTTTCCCTTTTCATTACGATTTAAGCTAACCATCAAACCAACAATTTCTACATTGGCCGCACTTCGTACCTTCGGTACAGTTTCTTCCATAGATTTACCTGAGGTCGTCACATCTTCAATCATGATGACACGATCACCATCTTGTAACTTGGAACCTAGAAAACCACCCTTGTCTGCTCCATGATCTTTGGCTTCTTTACGATCAGAGCAATAGCGAACTTCTTTGCCATAAAGGGTATGCATCGCAATCGCTGTTACAACGGCTAAAGGAATTCCTTTATAAGCAGGTCCAAATAAAACATCAAAGTCCGTACCATAGGTATCTACGATGGCCTTGGCATAATATTCGCCCAGTTTCATCAATTGTTGGCCGGTTACATAACCACCCGCATTCATAAAGAAAGGACTTTTACGACCTGATTTTAATGTAAAATCCCCAAATTTTAATACCTTTGATTCCAACATGAAATCAATAAATTCTTGTTTATATGCTTCCATTGGTCTCTCCTACTTCATCATTTCTTCAATTTCACAATAGGTTTCTTTTGGATTTTCACTCTTTGTGATAGAGCGTCCTACGACAATATAGTCACAACCTTGTTCTTTCGCAAAAGCTGGAGTCGCAACCCGTTTTTGATCCCCGACAGAATCACTAGCTAAACGAATGCCTGGTGTTACGGTCAAGAAATCATCGCCACAAGCTTCATGAATCGCTTTAGCTTCATGAACCGAGCAGACAACGCCATCCAATCCAGCAGCTTTCGCATTTTGGGCATAATGACAAACTGTATCCAATACTTCGCCTTGTACACCCAATTGTTCATTCATCATTTCTTTGGAAATGGAAGTTAAAAGGGTAACCGCAATACAAAGCGGACGTTTGCCACCTTGCGCACCTTCTTCCAAACCTTCAATGGCAGCTTGCATCATTGGAATACCACCAGCTGCATGGACATTGACAATATCAACACCCAGTTTCGCAAGGTTTTTCATACCACCTTTTACGGTATTTGGAATATCATGTAACTTTAAATCCAAGAAGATATGATGTCCCATATCTTTAATGGTTTTAATAATATCTAAGCCACATGCATAGGTTAATTCCATTCCCACTTTGACATAAATTGGTTCATCAAATTGAGAAAGGAAATCTACGACTTCTTCTTTACTTGAAAAATCAAGAGCTACAATTGTTTTACTCATTTTCTAAACTCCTTCCAATGGCTTCATCAATCGATGTATAACCATACTTTTCTAATACACCTGGTAAGGCTTCAATGATTTTTGGACACACGTAAGGATCCACAAAGTTCTGAGCCCCGACTTCTACTGCGCTGGCTCCCGCATTTAAAAACTCCAATACATCTTCGGCACAGGTAATACCACCAACACCAATCACGGGAATTGATACCGCACTGGCTACTTGATAGACCATGCGAATGGCTACTGGTTTAATAGCAGGTCCAGATAAACCACCGGTTTTATTGGCCAATAGAGGTTTACCTGTTTTTAGATCAATCCGCATTCCCATCAAAGTATTGATTAAAACCAGTCCATCAGCCCCTGCTGCTTCAACCGCTTTGGCAATGGCTACAATATCCGTTACATTGGGTGACAACTTCACATAGACTGGTTTGGTTGCGGCTGCTTTACATAAGCGCGTTACATGGGCCGCTAATTCAGGATTGGTACCTAAACCAATGCCACCATGTTTCACATTTGGACACGAAATATTTAATTCATAGGCTTTAATGACCGGTTGATCATTCAACTTGCGAATAACTTCGACATAATCTTCTTCACAAGCTCCGGCTACATTGGCCATGATTTCGGTATCATATTGTGCCAGGAATGGAAGTTCCTTTTCAATAATGGCATCCACACCTTTATTTTGTAGCCCAATCGCATTCAACATGCCCATTGGGGTTTCGGCAATACGAGGCGTAGGATTGCCAAAACGTTCTTTTGGCGTCGCACTTTTAATCGCAATACCGCCTAATAGAGATAAGTCATATAATTCAGCAAATTCACGACCAAAGCCAAAACATCCACTGGCGGGAATAATCGGATTCTTTAAATGTAATCCGGGTAGTTTTACGGAAATATCCATTATAAAGCCACCTTTCCTATTTCAAAGACAGGTCCATCTTTACAGACACGTAAAGAATGACCTTCTTGATCTTTTACAACACAACCCATACAAGCACCCATACCACAAGCCATTCGTGCTTCCAGGGAAATATATCCCTTTGTATAGGTATTCTGAATCGCTTTTAACATTGGTAATGGCCCACAAGCTAAAATGAAATCCCCCGGAATTTCCTTTTCTTGCATCGCATCGATAACTGTTCCTTTTACCCCTATCGAACCATCCATGCTGGCAACTGTGACACGAGCGCCTAATGCTTCAAACTCTTCTAGATAGATGGCTTGATTCTTGGTATTAAAACCTAAGACAACATCGACTTTGGTACCTTGATGCAAGTACTGTTTGGCGGTTTCATAGAGCGGTGGCACACCAACACCACCACCCATTAGAACCACATGTTCTTTGGTTTCTACTGGAAATCCAGTTCCCAATGGGCCAAATAAATTAATGTTTCCTTCTTTCATTTCTGCCATCTTTTGCGTTCCCTGGCCGACAACTTTATAGACTAAGACAAGGCCATGACTGGTAATTTCGCAAATCGAAATCGGACGGCGTAAGAAATATCCGGGTACTTCTACCTGGACGAATTGTCCGGGTTTCGCATGGGAAGAATCACAGGCAATTTCCATACGGTAGGTATCCTCGGTCAATAAGACATTGGATAGAATAATTCCATCTTGTACCATATTACTTCTCCAATTCATTCATACTAATGGTCGAGAAAGAACGGGATTCTAGAACGCCAATCAGAGCATTAGCAGTATCTAAACTTGTCATACAAGAAATATTATTTTCTGCAGCTACACGACGAATCAAGAAACCATCGTTGCTGGCATTCTTTTCCCGGCTGGAAATCGTATTGATGACAAAGTTTACATGTCCCTTGCTGATAACATCTAAGACATCTTCTTCCTCACTGTTTTCACTGACTTTAGCAACATCAAATACATATAAGCCATGACTGCGCAAGAACTTCGCTGTTCCTTCGGTCGCATAGAGTCCATAGCCAATATTCGAGAAACGTTTAGCCAAAGTTAGGGCAACATCTTTATCTTCATCGGCAATGGTCATTAAGACATTTCCATGACTTGGAATATGTACTCCACTGGCAATTAAAGCTTTATATAAAGCTTTTTCTAAGCTTACATCGCCACCTAAAGCTTCCCCGGTTGACTTCATTTCTGGACCAAGCACTGTGTCTACACTACGCAACTTCGCAAAAGAGAAGACTGGCGCTTTGACAAAGACCTGGTTTTCTTTTTCTTTCTTATAACCAGGGGTATAGCCTTGGTCAATAATACTTTCACCCAATACTGCTTTGGTTGCGATATGTGACATTGGTACACCAGTAATCTTTGATAAGAAAGGTACCGTACGACTGGAACGTGGATTTACTTCTAAGACGTATACTTTATTGCTCTTATCGACAATAAATTGAATATTGTATAAACCAACGAAGTGGAAACCTTTTCCAATGCGAGTCGCATAATCAATAATCGTATTCTTAGCTTCTTGCGATACGATTTGGGTTGGATAAACACTGATAGAGTCTCCACTATGGATACCGGCTCTTTCAATATGTTCCATAACACCTGGAATATATACGTTTTCTCCATCGGCAATCGCATCGATTTCCAGTTCTTTTCCTAAGACATATTTATCGACAAGAATTGGCGCATCATGGCTGATTTCTTTAACCGCTGTTGCCATATAGATACGCAACTCATCATCGTTATGTACGATTTCCATTGCCCGTCCACCTAATACATAACTTGGACGAACCAGTACTGGATAACCAATCTTATTGGCAATGACTAAAGCTTCATCAACCGTAACGGCAGTTTCTCCTTCAGGTTGTGGAATATCCAATTTATCCAGCATTTCTTCAAATTCATGACGGTCTTCGGCACGGTTGATATTTTCCAAAGTCGTTCCTAAGATCTTGACGCCATGTTTTTCTAGACTGTCCGCAATATTGATGGCTGTTTGTCCACCAAATTGGACAATGACACCGAGAGGTTTTTCCACTTCAATGACATGCATAACATCTTCGGTTGTCAATGGTTCAAAATACAATTTGTCACTGATACTGAAATCGGTTGATACCGTTTCTGGGTTGTTGTTGATGACAATGGCTTCATAGCCAGATTCTCGTAAGGTCTGTACACAATGTACGGTCGCATAATCAAATTCAACCCCTTGGCCAATTCGAATTGGACCCGAACCAAGTACGACAATCTTCTTTTGATCCGTTGGTACCGATTCGTTTTCTTGTTCATAGGTTGAATAGAAATAAGGTGTTTCACTAGAGAATTCTCCGGCACAGGTATCAACCATTTTATAGACTGGCATAATGCCATTTTCTTTACGTAAATTATATAAGTCTTGTTCTTGCATCGACCAGTTGCGGGCAATGTAAGAATCGCTGAAACCATTTTGTTTCAAAGTACGCAAAGTATCGATATCGCCGACATGCTCTTTCATCAATTGTTCTAAATCTACGATTTTTTGGAAACGCGCTAAGAACAATGGATCAATTTTCGTGATTTCATGCACGGTTTCCATCTCATAACCTTGACGGATCCATTCCAAAACCGCAAAGATTCGCTCATCATCACGATTATGAATTTTGGCTTCTAGTTCAGCTTTACTTAAACCTTCTACTTCTTTTTTACAAACGTGATCGACTTTCAATTCCAAAGAACGAACCGCTTTTAAGAAGCTTTCTTCAAAGGTACGACCAATGGCCATAACTTCTCCGGTTGCTTTCATTTGGGTTCCTAATTGACGATCAGCATTTGGGAATTTATCAAATGGAAGACGTGGGAATTTCGTAACCACGTAGTCTAAAGCTGGTTCAAAACATGCATAACTTGTCTTTGTGATTGGGTTAATGATTTCATCCAAGCCTAGCCCGACGGCTAATTTGGCACTGATTTTGGCAATTGGATAACCAGTCGCTTTTGAAGCAAGGGCACTACTACGTGAAACACGTGGGTTTACTTCAATGACATAATACTTAAAGCTGTTTGGATCCAACGCTAACTGGACATTACATCCACCACAAATGCCTAGTGCACGAATAATACGCAAAGAGGTATTACGTAACATTTGGTTTTCACGGTCGGTCATTGTTTGGGCTGGGGCCATAACGATGGAATCACCCGTATGGATTCCTACTGGATCCACGTTTTCCATGTTACAAACCACAATCGCATTATCTTTGGCATCACGCATTACTTCGTATTCGATTTCTTTGAAACCGGCAATACTTTGTTCAATCAAACATTGGGATACTGGAGACATCTTTAATCCAGCATCGGTAATGTGACGCAATTCTTCTTCATTATGGGCAAAACCACCACCGGTTCCCCCTAAGGTATAAGCTGGACGAACAACCAATGGATAGCCTTCACGGCTGGCAAATTCGACAGCTTGATCTACGGTATGCACAATTTGACTTTCGGGAACAGGTTCATGTAGTTCATTCATCAAAGCACGGAATAATTCACGGTCTTCGGCACGATTGATGGCTTCTAGATGGGTACCAAGGATTTCTACCCCAAACTCATCTAAAATTCCATCTTCATGAAGTTCCACAACAAGGTTTAACCCGGTTTGTCCACCTAGGGTTCCTAAGATGGCATCGGGACGTTCTTTATAGATAATTCGCTTCGCAAATTCGACGGTTAACGGTTCAATATAAACTTGGTCCGCAATCGTTTCATCCGTCATAATGGTTGCCGGATTGGAGTTGATCAAAACGACTTCATACCCTTCTTCACGAAGTGATTGACAAGCTTGTGATCCAGAATAATCAAATTCTGCCGCCTGTCCAATAATAATTGGTCCCGAACCAATGACTAAGATTTTATGTATATCGGTACGTTTAGGCATGTGCACTCTCCTTTTCCATCATTGCTAAAAATTCATCAAATAAATAGTTACTATCTTGTGGTCCAGCACTTGCTTCTGGGTGATATTGTACCGAGAATACTGGATACTTTGTATGGCGTACACCTTCACAAGACTTATCGTTTAAGGCTTGGTGCGTCATCACTAAATCGGTATTTTTTAAGCTGTCAATATCAACCGCAAAACCATGGTTTTGGCTGGTGATTTCCACCGATCCCGTTGCTAGATTTACAACTGGGTGGTTAGCTCCACGATGACCAAATTTCAATTTATAGGTCTTTGCCCCACAAGCCAAAGAAATCAATTGGTGACCAAGGCAGATCCCAAAGATACAAGTTTTGCCAATCAATTGGCGAATAGTTTCAATGGCCACCGTTACATCTTCAGGGTTTCCTGGCCCATTCGATAACATCACACCATCGGGATGATAAGAAAGAATGGTTTCTGCTGATGTATCATATGGCACAACAATCAAGTCACATCCCCGTTTGGATAATTCACGAACGATTCCCAATTTGGCGCCAAAGTCCATCAAGACAACACGTTTACCACGATTTGGGATAGGGAAAGCTTTGGTCGTGGATACACGTTTTACTTGATCATGTAAGTAATCTTGTTTCTTCAAGTTTTGTACAATGGCATCTACATCGGCATCCGGATTTGCGAGAATGGCTTTCATCGTTCCGGCTTGACGAATCTTTAAGGTAATAGCTCGTGTATCAATACCATAAATGCCCGGAATCTTTACTTTCTTTAAATAAGTATCTAAGTTTTCCTGACTGCGAAAATTACTTGGCATATCGTTGTAGTCTTTGACCACAAAACCAAATAAAGCTGGAATCATGCTCTCATTATCATCGCTGTTGATGCCATAGTTTCCAATCCATGGATAGGTCATCATAACGATTTGTCCACAATAGGAGTTATCGGTAATAATTTCTTGGTAACCTGTCATTGAAGTGTTAAAGACAAGTTCGCCCATTTGAAAGTTATCACTTCCAAAGGCAAGCCCTTTATATACACTTCCATCTTCTAAAATTAATAGTCGTTCCATAGCTTCTATCCTTTCCATACGGTTTGTCCACCAACAATGGTTTCACAAACTTTTCCTTGTACTTCCCATCCATCGAATGGGGTATTTTTTCCCATTGATTCAAACTTTGATGCATCAATGGTATAGGTTTGATTTAAATCAACCAACACAAAGTCTGGTAAGTAGCCCGCTTTGATTTGTCCGGCTTCAATGCCAAAGCGCTTTGCGGGTTTGGTCGCCATATATTGAACAAGTTGTTCGAGGGTCCAACGTTTTTCCTTAACGACAAATTCCGTATATAATAGCGGGAAACTTGTCTCTAGAGAAACGATTCCAAATGGCGCTTTTTCCATACTTTGTTGCTTCTCTTCTAAAGTATGTGGCGCATGGTCATTGGCAATAAAATCCAAGGTTCCATCTTCTAAGGCTTCAATCAAAGCCATACGATCTTCATGACTACGAAGAGGTGGATTCATCTTCCACATAGGTCCTTGCACATCTTTATCTTCCAATAATAAGTGATGGGCTGTTACTTCCGCACTGATATTTCCACCGGCTTGTTTAGCTTGGCGTAATGCTTCTACACTTTCTTTACAAGAAATATGACAAGCATGATACATGTTTCCAATTTCAACAGCTAACTTTAAGTCACGTTTTAAAGGTTCAGCTTCGCAGGCACTCGGAATACCAATGTATCCGCGATCGCGATTGATCTGACTGTCATGCACGGATGCCCCTGGTTTACGATAGTGCATATCTTCGGTATGCATCGCAATCAAGACATGCTCTTTTTTCGCTGTTCGCATTGCTTCTGCCATCACGGCATCATCATCGATCCCCACACCATCATCGCTAAACCAGTGCGTGAAGGGTTCTAGTTCATGCATATCGACAACTTCTTTCCCGGCTTCATTTTTTGTGATTGTAGCATATGGATAGGTTCTTACACAGCTATTTTTTTCAATTAAGCCAAGATATTTTTCCATCGTCTGTGCATCAGAAGGATAAGGTAGAACATTTGGCATCGCAAAGATGGATGTAAATCCACCATGGGCAGCCGCTTTGGTTCCGGTTTGAATCGTTTCCTTCTTTTCGCGACCAGGCTCTCTTAAATGTACATGCACATCAACCAGTCCTGGTAAGACAACTTTACCTTGGGCATCGATCACTTCATCGCCAAATAAATCTTTTCCAATCGCAAGGATTTGATCCTCATCAAATTGTACATCGACTTGTTCTAAACCATTTTCAGTTAGAACTTGTCCATTCTTTATAACTTTCACTTCTGTCCCTCCTCAAATGGTGCAAAGCCAAAGGCTCTTTTTATGATGGCTTTACGCACCAACATACCATTATGCATCTGGGTAAAAATACGGCTCTTTTCTGCTTCCACTAAATCGCTGTCAATTTCAATACCGCGATTCACTGGTGCCGGATGACAAATAATGGCATGATCTTGCATATGGCTATAACGTTCCTTCGTCAAGCCATATTTTTCTAAGTATTCGCCATCGCTCATACCTTGCAGGCTAGCGCCTCTTTCTTTTTGAATACGCAGCATCATGACAACATCAGCCCATTGAATGCCTTCATCGAAGTCCATCGTAGGATAGCCTTCTCTTTCCCATTCTTTTGGTCCGGCAAAGCGCACGGTAGAACCTAAACGCTCTAAGGCTTCTTTATCACTGGCTGCAACCCGAGAGTGAGAAATATCTCCGGTAATTAGAACCTTTAAACCAGATAGGGTTCCAAACTCATTATAAAAGGTTAATAAATCTAATAAGCATTGGCTGGGATGATTGCCTTTTCCATCTCCAGCATTCACAATGGGAATTCGAATATCTTTTAATTGTTCAAAATATTCATCCTGGCTGTGGCGGATTACCACACAACCATAACCGATGCTTTCAAAGGCCTTTACTGTATCATATAAGGTTTCCCCTTTTGTGACACTGCTGGAACCCGCTTGAAAGTCAGCTACTTTACATCCTAATTGAAGCTGAGCACTCTCAAAAGAGAAATGGGTACGTGTCGAAGCTTCAAAAAAAAGATTAGCAACCAATGCGTTTTGCATTGGTAATTGCCAATCTTTACGGGAATTATCAAAAAGTTTAGCATCATGTAGAATACTAAAAATATCCTCATTGGATAAGTCACTCATCTTTAGCAAACAATATGGATTCATCTTATTTAATCCTCCGATCCTCAAAAAAAAGGATGTACCAAAACGACGATCTTGTTCACCCTTTTTTATCGGATATATTCTATCACAGTCTATTGTTTTTTAAAACTATTTCTTCAAGCAATTCATTATACGAAATCTATGCTGATTTCTTCCTATATTATAGGTTGTTTTTATGTTCTGTCCGCCCCCAAAAATTTCCCATAATTCATTGAAAGAAATCCTATAATTCTTTGTTAAGGTGATGGTACGAGGTATTAGAAATGTTAGATAATGTCGTATTCTTTTTAAAACCAAAAGATCAAGTGCAATTATTATATGGAATGATGTCGATCCAACAAGGCTTGGACGCTATGCAAGAAGCTCACTATACGGCTATGCCAGTTATTAACCAGAAAGGGCAGTACTTAGGAACTTTGAGTGAAGGAGATTTCTTATGGCATCACCTAGAACATCCCCATGATATGGATTTAGAAATTGAAAAGTTGATTCGCAAAGATTTTGTTCCCGCTTGTACCATTGATACCAATATCGATGACCTCTTCCAACAAGCCCTGGATCAAAACTTTGTGCCTATCGTAGATGATCGAAATATCTTTATTGGAATCGTAACCCGTAAATCTATCCTGAGTTATTTAATGCAGCACAATGGGGAAAATCCGAAAGAAAATTGATTTCATAGCGTAAATCGGTTATATTTTTTCAAAAGGAGATTTTTTTCATGACTACTGATGGCCTGCCGGGTCGACCCTATTTACTATGCTTATTTATTTTATGTTTTCTCTTATCGATGCTTGCCTCGATGGTACAAGAAGTCGTCGATGATGACGATATCGAGAAGATGAATCAATACCAGGCGGAAACGCGCTGGTTACATATTTTTTGTGGATTTTGGATTGTGTTTTTGCCAACTTTGTGGATTCCTTTATCGTTTCCCATCGTGGCAATCCTTGCGATTTATTTAAATGTGTTTATTACCATACAATTACCCAAACGCTTGGTTCACACCCATAAATGGGATGCTTCCGTATTAAAAATCTATCAGGGAATCCATCCCATCATTCACATTCTTGCGCTACCAATTCAGATTTCAACCTTCTTTGCGGATGAAGATGTATCTGAAGAAGATATTCGGGAAATGATTCATGTCGGAAGTGAATCGGGAAATATCAAACAAACCCAAACCGAAATGATTCAAAACATTTTTGAGATGGATGATATAACCATTGAAGAAATCTGTACCCACCGCAGTGATGTAATCATGTTGCACCTTGAAGATTCTGCCGAAACATGGAAACAGATCATCCATGATAATCGCCATACCTTCTATCCCATCTGTCGGGAAGATGAAGATGATATCATCGGTGTCTTAGATACAAGAGATTATTTCCGTTTAGCGGATACATCCAGCCAAGATGTCATTTTAAACCATGCGATGGATGCCCCATTCTTTGAAGCCGAAAGCTGCAAAGTGGACCACCTTTTCAAAGAGATGACCGCCCATAAAAACTATTTTGCGATTGTCTTAGATGAATATGGTGGAATGACAGGTATTTGTACGCTGCATGATATTATGGAAAGTCTGGTCGGGGAAATCTATGAAGAAGATGAATTGGATCGTAAAGAGATTCAACGCATTGATTCCAACCAATGGCGCATCTACGGATCGGCAGAAATCGAAGATGTCGAACAAGCCTTAGGTATTTCCTTACATGACGATGATGAAAACGAAACCTTTAACGGCTATATTCTTTCGCAGTATGGTCGGATTCCAGAAAATGGATCCCAATTTGAAATACGTACAAAAGACTTATTAATAACGGTGAAAGAGGTCAAAAACCATCGTATCGAACAAACTATTGTTCAGCTTTCAAACGATTACTAGACACAACCAACGTTGTGTCTTTTTTAAAAGGAGAATTTATGTTAAAAAAACTACTAGCCTGCCTTTGTGCACTAAGCATGACTTGGACAAGTGTTCCGATTTTCGCCCAAGAGAAAACGGCATCAAGTCCGAATGAAGAATTCACAAAATTCATCAATGAAGATTTTAAAGAAAACTTAGAAGATGACTACACAACCTTACATACCTATATTGCCAATCCGGAAAACTACGATATTTCCTATGATAATATCCATGTCACCTTAGGAACCTTTACAACTTCCAAAGAGGATAAAGCCTTACTCCATAAAGAAATCAAACGCTTAAACGCCTTTGACCGTAATACTCTTGATGCTACCCAACAAGTCATCTATGACGAGTATATGGATTCTTGTTCACTGGCTAAAGAAATGATCAAGGATAAATACAAATATCTGGCGAATATCTGGTCCAGCAACAATGGTCTTGTCAATACATTAAATAACTATTTTGCGAACTTTGAAGTCTACAACGAAAAAGATATCGAAGCCTTCATGACCTTATTAAAAGATACCAAGCGCTATTCCAAGGAAGCCATTGCCTATTCCAAGCAACAAGCCAAAGAAAATCAATTATGTTTTGACTATAAAGAAACCATGGATGCGATTCAAACCACTTTGGATAATAAAGACGATAATGAAATTCTAAAAAACATCACCAAAGAAATCGAAGCATTGGGACTGGATCCAACCACCCAACAAAACTATCTGGATTCGATTCAAAACATTTTAGATACGGATTATTATCCAAGCTTTACCTATATAAAAAAAGAACTAAAGGGCTTAAAGAATCAAGTCTTAAGTGCCCGTCCGATTACTTCTTTTAAAAATGGAAAAGCCTATTATCGTTTACTGGTTCAATCCCAAGCCAGTACCAGTACAACACCAGCTAAAATATTAAATCAGCTAGGTAAAGCCTATGATACAAGTATTTCAAACCTGCAAGCGAATTCCGATAAACTGGAAAATGTTCCAAATACAAACTTTACCAGTCCGAATGAAATTATGGCTTTCTTGGTACAAAACTACACCAAGAATATGCCCGAGATCACCGTCCCGGAATACGATATTCAAAATTTACCAGATGAACAAACTTCTAAGAATATCGTTGCCTACTACATTACACCGATTTTAGATCAAGCCTATACCAATCGAATTCGTTTTAATGCCAAAGACTATGGCAAGGACTTAAGCAGTATTGATACTTATCTGACCTTTGCCCATGAAGGAATGCCAGGACATATGTACCAATACAACTATAACCAGGCCCATATGACCTATAATATCCAACGCCTCTTTAGCGAAACAGCTTTTTCCGAAGGCTTTGCGATGTTTGCCGAACAAGAAGCCCTGGCATATTTAGGCACATATGATGCCGATCAAATCAAATTAATGATGGACTATGAAGCCCTAAATTACTACATGCCAAGTGTGCTTGATTTGACAATCAACTTACAAGCTTTATCCAAAAAGGAATTCTTAAAAGCTTATAAAGATACCATGGACAAAGACACTTTAGAATCTTTATATGAAACAGCTTGTTATGAACCATGTACGTATTTACCTTATGCCTATGGCTACTATAAGATTCACTCATTCCAGACTAAAGCTCAAAAGAAGCTGAAAAATCAATACGATAATAAGGCTTTTGTGAATGCCTTATTAGAAAATGGCATTGTGAATTTTGACATCTTAGATAAAAAAATACAAACCTATATTAATTCCGTTTCCGCTTAAAAAGGTGCAGAGCATAAGCCCTGCACCTTTTAATCATCTTGATCTACATCTTGATCTACATCAATTTTATTTCTTAAATTAGATCCATAACGAATCCGAATGCCATTATCCTTCACATGAATCTTTTTGACCTTTTTCTGTTTCCATACCTGGGCCACATTTTCCGCTATACTATGAAGGGATCGAAGCGTTGTATTGTAATCTTCTTCCCCATTGTATTTCTTATCATGTAGTTTAAAGTACAAATCCAACGAATCGTGATCGTCATCATAATCATATGGTTCTTCACTTAGATCAAAGACCGAAGAATAGCTGATCTGAATCGTATCCGGATCTAAAGAAGGATCTTCCACCATTTCTTTTAGCTGAACCGTATGATATCCATTGTAATACCCATTCACATAACTGGAATATTCTGTATCGATATCAATATCTTCAATGGATGAATCAATTTTCTTCGTATAGGTCTTTTCTTCCCCTTGTAGCACAACGGGTTTTTCTTCAATTTTTGCGATCTCCGCTACAAAAATGCCAAACCCCACGCAGCAACATACAATCGCACAAATAAATGTCACAACAATCTTACGCATCTTACTCACCTCGCTTTGGCCAGAAATACAAAATTGCGGCCAGTAAGGAAATACATCCTAAGAGAATTCCCACGCCAATAAGCGTTAAACCCCAGCTAATTGTTTGAAAACTCAAACAGAAATACAAGTAAACCAAAAAGCCAATCAAAGCACCAATCGTACCAGCTAAGACAGGAAAGGCAATCATCACCAAAAGGATTTTTAAAACCGTTGGGCCCCATGAATGCGTACTCTCTACTCTTTCATGATACAGCCCCTCTTCTTTCTGTCCCTGGCATAAGTCGGATACATCCTGCATCACACCTGGTTGATTTTCTTGATTTTGGTATCTCTTAAATCTTCGTTTCATAATGACAATCAAGAAATACAGGGCACAGATAAAATATAGAAAATAGAAGAAACTCATTAAGATTTTGTGTAACCATTCTAAATCAAAAGATACAAATGACAGGCATAAGTTCACAAATAAGCCAAAAATCACATTCACTATAATGTAGCGACCAATTAATAAGAGTATCAATAAGACAATACAGTCAAAAATCAAATGGGCAATTTGATTCAAGCCCAAGTGTCCAACCGATTTAGCCAGATTTTCGGCATGTTCAAAAGCTTTATCCAAGGTACGATCGGTTCTTGATTCAAGCGAAGACGTATTGATTTTATAAGCCTCTAAGATTTCTTTAGCTAATTCATCCACATCGCCAAAGCCTGCAACCGCTTCTTCTTCACTTGTTCCATCCGCCATTTTGTCATCCATATACGCACTGTATTCCGTTAGAATATCTGTACGTTCTTTTTCCGAAATCAAATGCAGCTTCTTTTCCAGCTTTGCGATAAATTCATTCTTTGTCATCGGTACTTTCCCCCTTTAAATATGCGTTCACCGTTGCAGAAAAATCAGTCCATTCCGCCAATAAATCCGCATAGGTCTTTTGGCCCAGTTCCGTAATGTGGTAATACTTGCGCGGTGGGCCTTCCTTTGACTCTTTTAAATACGATTCCAACAAATGATCATTCAATAAACGTTTTAATAAAGGATAAATCGTCCCTTCATTCACATCGATGACCTTATTGATACGAGTAACCATTTCATAGCCATATAAGTCATCTTCTAAAATCGTTTTTAGAACAACCAATTGAAGAACCCCTTTTTTAAATTGAGCATTCATACAATTTTCTCCTCTTTCACTATCATATTAAACATACTACTATGTATTGTCAAGTACTATAGTTTATTTAGTTCCAAACCTAAAAAAAACACCACAAGTTGTGGCATTTCCTTTACCTCTTCTCAATCCCAATCAAAAAAGGCACATTTTCTTGACCAAGCTTTTTCATTTGAATCATTTCAAAACCCGATAAAGATTCTAAATAATCTTGAATTACTTGAGCTTCTTCCAAACCTTTTTCATGCGGATAAAATACCAGGGCCATACGCCCTCTGCGCTTTAAAAGGTTTAAACCTTTTTGTACCGCAGTTAAGCTGGTATTCGCTAAGGTAGTAATAGCTTTATTGCCATGTGGGCAATAACCAAAGTTAAAAATGATGGCATCGATGTCTTTGCTAATACAGTCCAGATGTTCATGACCTTTTAAAAAAACATGTAAACGAGAATTATGGATTTTGTTCTCGGTTTCTCTACCAACTTCTTCCTGAATTTCAAATCCATACACTTTATGAACGCCTTGCTCCAAGAAAAATGTCGCATCTTTGCCATGTCCCAATGTCGCATCAATACAAATCGCCTGCGAATGTAAAGCCGGCAATAAAAATTCATGCGATAAATCCACGATGGATTTCATGAACGAATACCTTCTTTATATAAGAGATAATCTTGTTCTTCATTACAGACAAAAGTCACATCAATAGCTTTTGCTTTGGGATATTGTGCAAATACATCTTTGATTGTGTGGATCGCAATTGCACAAGCTTGGTCTCTAGGATAGCCATAGGTATCTGTTGAAATACACGGAAAAGCCAAGGTCATATGTTTTAAATGATTTAACTTAAAATATTCATACGCAATCGACATCGCATTCCAGTAACAAGCTTCCAAATACTCTTGATCTTTTTTACTTCCAGAATAAATAGGACCGGCTACATGAATAATGGCCTTACAAGGCAAATTATACGCTAAGGTCATCTTGGCTTGTCCTGTTTGACAAGTTTTTAAACGCTGGCAAGCGTCTGTCAAGCGATATCCACCCGCTTTACCAATCGCAATGCCTACCTTTCCAATCGGTGTAACTGAAGTATTAACGGGATTGACAATCACATCAAAATCCAAACGTGTGATATCCCCTTTCATCACTGTAATCATAAAGGTTCCTTCCCTTCTATTCTGCATTATAAACAAAATCCAGCTTTTATCAAACTACCGGTATTTTTCTCTAAGCTCTTTCAATAAGTCTTCGCTTTGATTCTTTTGCGGATGATAAAAACAATCCAAAAGAATTTCTTTTAAGATAGATTTAATTTGGGCTTTTTCACAATTTGTTGTCAGAAATACATCTTTTCCATTAATCGCTAAATCCGTGATAGCCATGGGACGCATTTCCTGACAGTCGGCATAAACTTCTTTTAACTTCTTCCATTTAACAATCGTTCTTTGTCCATAAGCCGAATGGGCCATAATGTCACAATACTTCACAAGCAATAACTGTTGCATAAAGGCATCATCAAAGCCACGTTCGATACGCATTTTTGCAATAAAAGCCAAAGGATCCGAACACTTCTCATCATGGTATAAAACCAAATTTGGAATGGTTCTCTTCTGTACATTCGTCAATTTAAAATCATGACAAATACGTTTGGCAATCGTATATCCCAAAACTGGATGGCCTTTAAAGTGATCTTTGCCATCCTTAGTTGTCTTGCAGGCAGGTTTTGCGAGATCATGCATCAACAAAGCATAGGCAAGCGTTTCATCAAAAGTTGGCAATAATGCACAAGCTCGCAAAATATGGTGCAGAACGTTGGTGTCATGATAAGGGGTTGTTTGTGTACATGTTCTGCACGCTTCTAATTCTGGCATCCAATGTGACAATAATTGTGTCATATTTTCGATTTCATACGGATTATGCGCTAAAATCTTCGTTAGTTCTGAACGAATTCGTTCTACCGAAATGCTGGTGATATAAGGTGTACAAGCTTGGATTGCTAAGAAAGTCTTCGCTTCGATTTGAAAATGATAACGACTCGCAAAACGATGCGCCCGCAACATCCGCAGGGCATCTTCTTCAAAACGCTTATTCGCATCACCAACCGCGCGAATCAAACCCTTCTCTAAATCACTCTGTCCCCCAAAAGGATCGACAAGACCAACCTCAGGATGATACGCCATCGCATTGATCGTAAAATCACGACGTGCCAGATCTTGCACCAAATCATCCACAAATTGTACGGAATTGGGATGGCGATGATCTTGGTAATCGGCCTCAATACGATAGGTCGTCACTTCAACCATATTCGTATCCGTTAAAATCGTAATGGTTCCATGTTTCTTTCCCGTCGGAATCGTATGGGAAAAGATAGTTTCGACTTGATCTGGTAAGGCATTGGTTGTGATATCATAGTCACTTGGTTCAATGCCTAACAGAGCATCCCGAACACATCCACCCACCACAAAAGCTTGAAAGCCATGGTCATTCAAGGACGATAAAATATTTGAAACATAGTTGGGTAAATCCATTCTCTTTTGCATGAAAATAGTATACCATGTCCCTCTTTCTTCGTATAATCGATCTCATTCTTGTTTATTTTGTTGCTGACAAGCTATAATAAAACTAGAAAAGAAAGTGAGGCCAAGTTATGTGTACTGCAGCTACTTATCAATCCAAAGACTTCTATTTTGGAAGAAATCTCGATTATGAATTTTCTTATGGCGAACACATTGTGATCCTGCCAAGAAAATATCCTTTACATTACCGTCATGCCGATTCTATAGAAGAACACTATGCCATCATTGGTACGGCTTTTGTCCTTGAAAATACCCCTCTTTATTATGATGCCATCAATGAAAAAGGCTTGGGAATAGCCGGCTTAAACTTTGTCGGCAATGCCACATATAAAGACTATGATGCCAATTGCACCAAAGACCAAATTGCCCAGTTTGAATTCATTCCATGGATCTTAAGTCAATGTGCTTCCGTTCGTGAAGTTAAAGAAAGACTCAACAATCTATCTTTATTAGCCGAACCTTTTAATTCCCACCTACCAAGTGCCCAACTCCATTGGCTCATAGCCGATAAAGAAGCTTGTATTGTCGTAGAATCCATGTCCGATGGTTTACATGTTTATGATAATCCAATTGGAGTTCTTACCAACAACCCACCTTTCCCTTATCAAATGTTTGCCCTAAATAACTATCCAGGACTTTCTTGTCATCAACCAAGTCCGACCTTTGCAGATCAGTTAGCTCTTGATAGTTATAGTCGAGGTCTAGGCGGACTCGGTATCCCTGGTGATCTTTCCAGCCAGTCTCGCTTTGTGAAAGTTGCCTTCACAAAATTAAATTCTTTATCCCTAGAAGGTGAATTGGAAAGTGTCAGTCAGTTCTTCCATATCCTGGATTCCGTTGCCCAACAAAAAGGCTGTTGTGAAGTAGCAAAAGATAAATACGAAATCACGCTGTATAGTTCTTGTTACAACGCCGATAAAGGCATCTACTACTATACAACCTATGACAACCATCAGATTACCGGCATCGATATGCATAAAGAGAACTTAGATGGAACGGAATTTATCGCTTATCCAATGCAGACCAAGGGAGAAATTACTTGGCAAAACTAATGCCAACAAGAAAGAAGTTTTCGCTTCTTTCTTTTTTTGTGGCACAAAAAAAGAAGCACTCAGAAATTGATAGGGTTTTTTCTGAAATGCTTCTCAAAATGATACCACATTACTTATTCTATTAATGTAGCCATATTGTCACATATTTTCCCATTTTTCGCAATAGATAAACACACAATTTCTTTACACATTTTTCGAAAAGTGTATAAAAAAAACTTTGAACTTTTTAGCACTTTAGTGTTGACACTGCTAAAGATAGTGCTATTATATTAGCAGATAAAGAAGTAGAGTGCTAAGGGCACAGAGGAGGTCTTACCTATGCGTTATGTTCCAGATGTAAATAAATATGATTTATTCGATGATTTCTTTAATGATCATCAATCAGCTGGTGTTCTAAAAACCGATATTCAAGAAAAAGATGGCTACTACATTTTGAATATGGAAGCACCCGGTTATAAAAAAGAAGATATCCAAATCGAATTAAGCCAAGGTTACTTAAAAGTAACCGCCACAAAACAAGGCCACAACGAAAGCAATGGTCGCATCGTTCGTAAAGAGCGTTATGTGGGAACCAGCTCTCGTAGTTTCTATATCGGAGATGGATATAAAGAAGAAGATATTAAAGCCAGCTTCGATAATGGTGAATTGAAAATCACTTTACCAACCGAAGTAAAGAAAGAAGAAGAAGCGAAACAAACCATTCGCATTGACTAAGGTAGGAGGAATGAATTATGCGTTATTATCCAGGATTTGCTCATTTATTTGATGATTTTTTCAACGACAGTATTTCTAGTCAAAGTGGTGCTTTAAAAACAGACATCACCGAAAAAGATGGCATGTACATTTTGGAAATGGAAGTTCCCGGCTATAAGAAAGAAGACATTCAAATCGAATTAGACCAAGGTTACTTGAAAGTGCAAGCCAGCCGTTCCGATGAAAAAGAAGAAAAAGGTAAATACGTTCGTAAAGAACGTTATGTCGGAACTTGTTCCCGTAGCTTCTATGTCGGAGAAGGCTACAAACAAGAAGACATTAAAGCCAGCTTCGATAACGGAGAATTAAAGATTACTTTGCCAACCGAAGCAAAGAAAATCGAAGAAAACAAGAAAATGATTTCTATTGAATAGAAAGGGTGATTTGTATGATGTATTATCCAGCATTTAAACCGTTTTCTAACACAAACATTTTGAAAACAGACATCCAAGAAAAAGACGGAAAATATCTTTTCAACATGGAAGCCCCAGGCATTAAGAAAGAAGATATCCAAATTGAATTGGATGAAGGCTATTTGACAGTGACCGCATCAAGAAATACGGAGAATTCCGAAACCGATGAACAAGGTCAAGTCATTCGCCAAGAGCGTAGTGTAGGTTCTTTTAGCCGTAGTTTCTATGTCGGATCTGCTATCAAACAAGATGACATCCAAGCCCATTTTGAGAATGGGGAATTAAAGATTTCCGTTCCAAAAATGGACGCAAAAACCGAATCACAAACTCATGCGATTCCTATTGAATAATAAATTTGCCACCAGAATTCTGGTGGCATTTTTTAGTATTTTTTCATTTTAATCATTTTATTGGCATGTTGGGCCGCAATGGCACCATCACTAGTTGCCGTAACAATTTGGCGTAGATCCTTGGCAATAATATCCCCCGCCGCATAAATTCCGGCTACTTTTGTCATCCGATTCTCATCCACAAGCACATAGCCTCGAGAATCTAGAATATCCAAACTCTTCAAAGCCGAAGACATCGGATTTTGTCCTTGATATGGGAAGATTCCCTTAGCTTCTAAGGTTTTCTTTTGACCTTTTTCATCAACAATCAAACCAGTTACTCGGCCTTTTTCACTACAAACTTCTAACGGTTTAGTTTCATGCAATACTTCGATCTTTGGTTGATTTTCCAGATATTTTTGCACACTTGGATCCGCTTGAATCTCTAAGCCTTCGACTAAAATCGTAACCTTGCTGGCAAACATCGTTAAAAAGTTAGCCTCTTCAATAGCTGCATTATTTGAACCGACTACAATCACTGGCATATCTCTAAAAAAGGCACCATCACATACGGCACAAAAACTAACGCCATGGCCAATATTGGCTTTTTCATTTGGAATTCCCATCATCGCTTCTTGCGTTCCCATCGCTAAGATGACTGCTTTGGCAGAAATCTGGCTTCCATCTTCTAAAGTGATTTCTTTTTGGGCATTGACTTCTACGACCTTGCCATACATGTATTCAGCACCAAAAGCCGTCGATTGTTCAAACATCGACGCTGCCAAGTCGGCTCCATTGACTTCTGGTACACCAGGATAATTGGCAATATGATAAGTCTTTAAGAGTTTTCCGCCTGGGGCACCACTATCGATCATAACGGTATTTAATCCGGCTCTAGAACCATAGATGGCTGCACTCATACCCGCTGGTCCGGCACCAATAATAGCTAAATCAACTTCTTTGTTCATCGTGCTCACCTCACCAGATGCGTTTATCGCACCAACATTTTTCTTCTTTGACAATGTTTAGTAGATCTTTAAAATCATGGATGATCTGACAAGGCTTACTTTGTACTAAGCCTTTTTTCTCTTGGCTATCCCCACTATAGGCAATCGAATAAGCTGCCATATGTTTGGCCGCCAATACATCACTGATGGAATCACCAATATACGCTACATTGTCATGGCCTAATTTTAACTGATCACAAGCTGCAATCAAGCCAGATGCATCGGGTTTTGGCAAAGGACAAGTCTCCGCACCAATGATGACCGAAAAATAGTTAGAAAGTTTCGCCTGTTTTAAATCCACTTCAATCAAATTCGTCGTTTTATTCGAAACAATGCCCATCATATACCCTTGGGCTTGTAACGTTTTTAACGTTTCTTGGACTTGCGAAGAAACTTCTAAGTACTTCGGTGCCATCTCTTGGATATACAAACGATCATATAGCGCATGTAGTTCCGGAATTCGCTCTTTCGGAAAATACTGAGCAAGCACTTCATCAACTGTTGGGCCAAAGAAAGTCGCCTTTTCTTCCTCACTTAAGTGCGTATCTGGTTTTTCTTTTTCAAATAGTTTATCCCAAAGATGATAGATGGCTTTACGACTGGATACCAGAGTTCCATCTACATCAAAAAGTAAGACAGGTTTTGTCTTAGGGGCAAAGATACCTGACAAACCAACCAAACCAATCACAATAAATAGAATCGAAATAATCTGGGCAATCCGGAAAGAACCCAACATTAAAGAATCGGTTCGTAAACCTTCAATAAAGAAACGGGAAATGCCATACCAGATAAAATACATAAAGCCGGCATCGCCACGTTTGCGATAGAAAAACTTGCGGAACACAAAGACAATCAAAAGGAAACCTAAGAGGTCCATGCAGCTTTCAAATAAGAAAGTTGGCATGCGATAGGCTCCCTGTATATACATCTGCTGCTTAATAAACGCAGGAAAATGCGCATAGAAGCCCTCGGAAACAACCCGACCATAGGCCTCTTGATTCGCAAAATTGCCCCAACGACCAAAAGCTTGTGCCAATAGAACATGCGGCATAATCAAATCAAACATCCGCAACAAAGAAACGCGATGCTTTCTAAAGTAATAGATACTAAAGAGAAGGCCTGCAATTAAGCCACCATGAATCGCCAATCCTCCTTGCCAGGTTGCCAGAATATCTTCGGGATGCAGCGAATAATAATCCCATTCAAAAATCACATAATAAATTCTGGCGCCGAGAATTCCACATATCAACAAAGGAAAGAGATAATTCTCTAATAAAGAAGAAGGATAGCCCCACTTTTGGATAATATGCTGGCTCAAGGCATAGGCACAGACTGCACCGGTTAAGATAAATACGGCATAGCAGGTGATCTGCAACGATCCAAAAGAAAGGAAAATACGACTATTTGGTAGTAGCTGCATTTTCTTCTTCCTCGTTTTCTTCACTTTTATTTACATAGATTGCCTGAATGACACGATCTTCAAACTCTTTGGCCGAATCAATTCCGTTTTGTATCAACAAGTAATTGGTTACCGCTGTTTCAATAATCGTAGCCATTGGACGTCCACTACTAACCGGAATCCGAATCTTTAAAATTCGAATGCCGCAAATCTCCGAATACTCTTTTTGTTCAATCCCAATCCGATCATAGGCTTTAGAATCATCAAAGGCTTCTAAGACAATATGTAAGGCAATCTCGGCGCGACTGGCAAACGAACCAATTCCAAACATACGTTCCACATTGATGACACCAACCCCGCGCATTTCCATATACCCTTTTAATAACGGTGGCGTACGACCAACCAGGGTATTATGAATGTTGTAACAATCGACGCGATCATCGGCAACGATTTGATGGCCTTTTTTAATTAATTCCAAGGCGATTTCGCTTTTACCCATGCCAGAAGGACCGGTAATTAAAACACCCGTTCCAAACATACGCACCAGCTCGCCATGAATAATGACCGACTCAGCTAACTTCTCATCTAGAAAATTGGTAATATTAATAACCGTGCGTGAGGTTTTCTCCTTGGTATGAAATACCGGGAAATTCTTACGCATCGCAAGTTCGACTAAAACCTCCGGTACCTTTTGATTATGCGCAATCACAATAGCAGGAGTTTGTTCATTGGTTAAGAATTCAAACGAACGTCTTTGACTGATCTGGTCCATCTCTTCTTCAATATATCGCGATTCTTTTTCACCAATCACGACCAGACGCTTCACCATCGTTTCAGGAAAATACCCAGCCAGTTCTAAGCCTGGACGATTGGTATCAGCCAATTCAATTTGCCGTAAAAGACTGGTCTCATCACCGGCAACCTGTTCCCAATCAAATTGTTCACTTAATTCTTTTACTGTTACTTCTCGCATACTCACGTCCTTTCTAATAACGGTTTTAAATATTGCCCCGTATAGCTTTCTTTTACTTCACACAATTGTTCTGGGGTGCCCGTACCAACAACCGTACCACCACCATCGCCCCCTTCAGGGCCCATATCAATTAAAGCATCTGCACACTTGATCACATCCAAGTTGTGCTCGATCACTAATACTGTATCACCATGATCGACTAAACGCTGCAAAACTTCAATTAATTTTTTCACATCATCGCTATGCAGACCTGTCGTTGGTTCATCTAGAACATACAAAGTCTTTCCGGTTGGTTTCTTTTGCAGCTCACTGGCCAATTTAACCCGTTGGGCTTCTCCACCCGATAGCGTTGTAGCACTTTGACCCAAGGTAATATAGGAAAGACCTACATCACATAAAGTCTGCAGTTTATGCGCAATCTTAGAGACCGAACTAAAGAAATCACACGCTTCTTCAATGGTCATATCTAAAACATCCGCAATCGTCTTCCCTTTGTATTTTACCTGCAAAGTCTCTTCATTATAACGCGTACCATTACATTGGTCACACTTCACATAGACATCGGGTAAAAACTGCATGGAAATACGTAAAATACCATCCCCCTGACAAGCTTCGCAACGACCTCCTCGCACATTAAAGGAAAAGCGTGATTTATCAAAACCTAATAACTTCGCTTCTTTGGTTTGCGCGAACAAAGCGCGAATATCATCAAATACACCCGTATAGGTAGCCGGATTCGAACGCGGGGTTCGACCAATCGGATCCTGACTGATTTCGACAATTTTATCAATATTTTCTAAGCCTTTGATAGCTTTGACTTTTCCTGGATGTACATGAGCTTTTCCTAAGGCATGTTGGATACCATGGGTTAGTACTTCGGTTACTAAGCTGGACTTACCAGAACCCGAAACACCCGTTACAACCGTAAAGGTGCCGAGCTTAATATCAACTGTCACTTTCTTTAAATTGTTTTGGCTGGCCTGGACAATGCGCAATTTCTTGCCATTGCCTTTACGGCGTGTCTTTGGCACTTCAATTTTCTTACGTCCACTTAAATACGCCCCAGTAATAGAATTCGGATTAGCCATGACTTCTTCTGGTGTTCCGGCCGCTACAATTTCACCACCATGAACCCCAGCTCTAGGACCCACATCCACAATATAATCGGCTGCGCGCATCGTATCTTCATCGTGTTCAACCACAATCAAAGTATTACCTAAATCGCGCATTTCCTTTAAAGAAGCAATCAAACGATCGTTATCTCTTTGATGTAAACCAATACTTGGTTCATCCAAAACATACATAACGCCCGTTAATTTCGAACCAATTTGCGTAGCCAAACGAATCCGTTGGGCTTCCCCTCCACTAAGGGAACCAGCCAAACGATCTAAGGTCATATAGCCTAATCCTACATGGTCTAAGAATTCTAAGCGACTCTTCACTTCTTTAATAATCAAGTTGGCAATCTTGGCCTGCATCTCATTTAACGTCAAGCTATCCATAAAAGTACGCGCCTGGCTGATACTCATTTGGGTAAATTCATAGATATTTTTCCCTTGAATCTGTACCGATAAAGCTTGCGGATTCAAGCGAGCCCCTTTACAGCTTGGACACTCTTGATCCGAGATAAAGGAACCATACCACTCTCGGGAAAAAGCGGAACTTGTCTCTTGGTAGCGCCTTTCAATCATCGGGCAAACCCCTTCGATGTATTCCAGTTTGGATTGCTGGATCCCAGAACGGGAAACCAGGGTATACGCAATAGGTACATCGCTGCCATAGAGCACAAAGTTTAAACGCTTTTTATCCAAATCTTTTAACGGTGCTTCTTTATCAATTTCATAATATTCAATCATCGCATTGATCCGTTGCCATTCCAGGTTTTCGGTATTTACGATGTTCTTATAATAACGAATTCCCCCTTGGGAAATACTGAGATTCCAATCAGGAATCAATAAGTCTAAATCCACTTTTTGGGTAACGCCCAATCCATGACATGTTAGACAAGCCCCAAAAGGTGCATTAAAGGAGAATAAACGCGGTTCAAGTTTTGGAACCGAAAAGCCGCACTCTTTACACGCAAAATTGCTGGAAAAGAGCATTTCTTCTTCGTTAGTCGCACAAATCGCAAAGCCATCACTCAAACGCAGTGCCGTTTCTAGAGAATCGTAGAAACGGGAACGATTGTCTTTGCGCACAATGCGGTCCACAACAACTTCAATCGTATGTTTTTTATTCTTTTCTAGACTTTGCACTTCTTCTATATACTGAATTTGGCCATCAATCCGAACTCGGACAAAGCCTTCTTTGCTTAAATTCTCTAAAAGGTCTTTATGCATCCCTTTTTTCGCATTCACAACCGGACTTAGAATCGTACATCGGCTTCCTTCCGGTAAAGCCATAATCCGATCCACCATCTCTTTGGTCGTACTTCCGGTAATTGGAATATGATGCGTTGGACAATAAGGCACCCCAATACGGGCATACATCAAACGCAAGTAATCATAGATTTCGGTAGCCGTTCCCACGGTTGAACGTGGATTGTTGGAAGTGGTTTTTTGATCAATCGCAATGGCTGGCGATAAACCCGAAATTTCATCCACATCCGGTTTCTCACTATTGCCTAAAAATTGTCGGGCATAGCTCGATAAACTCTCCATATACCTTCTTTGCCCTTCGGCATAAATCGTATCAAAGGCCAGAGAAGATTTTCCAGAACCAGAAACGCCGGTCATAATCACAAATTTATCTTTGGGAATCCGGACATTTATGTTCTTTAAATTATTCTCTCTTGCCCCTTTTATATCAATATATTTCGTTGCCATACATATCTCCTGAGCCCCATTATATCATAACTTCGCCAAGCCTTTTCAAAGAGTTATTAGCGGTAAAAAAGACACTTTTTTCAAAGTGTCAGATGTCTTTATTCGGCATAAATAGCTTGGGAATGATGGGCAATTCGCTGTCCTTCTGGCGTTGAAGCAAACAAGAATTCAATGCCTTTTCCTTTCGCAAAAGGACGACTGCTCTCACCTAAAACCTGGAACAATTTAGGATTTTCTGGTTGCATATCCACCACAATAAACCAATGGGAAGGTTGCCCTTTGACCAAACGCTCTTTTAAGTAGATAGCTTTGATTTCCTGGTGGGCTTGTCCGACCGCAATCAAGTTATCCTTCAATTCCTCGACATTGCCAACCGGTTCTCGCAAATTAAAGCGTTCATCGCTGGTTACATGATGTTCGGTTAGATCCTTCATGCGATCTTTATTTAAATCCAGGATGTATTGACAGGTTAAAGGCACATTTTCCGAATAAGGATCGACAACAATTCCTACGACATCATCTTTCGACATTTCAATGAAGGGTAAGAACTGTTCAAAGGTCATAATCAAAGATTCGGTTTCATTATTATGATCCCATTTTTTTAATTCTTCCATGCTGGTAAAAGCTGGAAAATAGTAATTTCCCTGGTCATCGGCAATCACCAACAATTGAAATTTTGTATCTGGCGCAAAGACCATTTGCCCATTTTCATCTGCTTCTGGGGCTTTATCCCATTGGGCAGGCGCTAAAAGTTGCCCGGTAATCAAAGCATCATTCATCTGCTGAATGGTCAAGGCATTCTCATTTTGGCGCAAAGCCACAATGGCTTTCTTCATTTCCGTATTTTTAAAAGTTTTCATGCTAATCTCCACTAATCGCACATTCTTTAAAACGAATGCTAGGACTGGCTACTGTGTGATATTTCCAATCCAAATCATTTCCTACTTCCACAACTTGATTCATCAAGTGTAGGAAACTGTCCGCAACCGTAATTAAACGAATGGCTTTTTCTTTTCGTCCATTTTTTATCAAATATCCGTTACATTGTAAAGAAAAATTTGTCGTGACGAAATCTAAACCCGCATGTAAACCTTGTAAATCATCAATCACAAGCCCATCGCCCATTTCTTGACACATTGTTTCTAGACTCTTCTTGCCCGGTTGGATGCAGCAATTCATCGGTTGTACACTGACATCCGAAGCATAGGAAGATTTAAAACCATTGCCGGTAGATTCTAAATGCAGACGAGTTGCACTGCTTGTATCTAACAACATATTCGCAAATACACCATCATGGACTAAAACCGTTCGCTGGGTTGGACAACCCTCATCATCAAAATTGGCAATCGATAAACAATCGCTGTTTTTTGGATCATCAATAATCGTAATCTTATTTGAGAATATGGTTTGATTTAACTTGTCTTTGATTGGAGAAATGCCTTTATAAATCAAGTCTCCATTAAATAAGCCCATAAAAGAACTCAATAGCGAAGTCATGGCCTTATTGGAGAAAATAACCGGACAACTTTGCGAAGGCATCGATGTCGCACTTAATTGGAACAAAGCCTTTTGACAAAGTTTGGCGACAAAGGCATCGCTATCAAAGTGCTTCAAATTCTCAATCACTTCAATTTCATAATCGTCCATAACGATATCGTTTTCTTTGACAACAACACTGGCAACCAGGTATTGCACACAGTCTGCATCTTTTTCTTGCATACCATAGGAATTGATGATTTCACGTGTTTGACTTGATTGTTCCCAGCCAAGTGATGCCACTTGGATAATCCGTGAATCATACGCCAATAATTTCTTTTCCAGGCTTTCCAGGCAGGCTTTGATTTCTTCCATACTTGGTTCTACCCAATGGTGGGTATTTTTAACCATTTCATATTTTTCAGGTTTGCGAATTTTCGCAAGATCGGTACTTGTGATGGTTTGAGCTTGTTCTTTTAAAGAATCTAAGACCTCACCCATCTTTTCATCTTCGACTTTTTCTAAGGCAAGATAGGCCATATTGCCTTGATAGACACCCCGAATCGAAGTGCCCAGAATATTATTGGTCGTCAAAGTTTCCATCTGGCCATCAAACCAAGTTACACTGCGACCTTTTTGTTGGCTTTGATAGATTTCAAAACTTTCAAAGCCTTTCTCATTCGCACATTGAATCCATTTTTCTTTATTCATTTGATGTACCTCCTACGGTAATCGAACTGACCCGAATCGCAGGTTGTCCGACATCAACGGCAATACTTCCGCTAATCGAGCCACACATACCCTGGCCACGTTTTAAATTATCGCTCACACGATCAATATTCATTAAAATTTCACTTCCGGTACCAATCAAAGAAGCCCCTTTGACAGGAACGGTAATCTTACCGTCTTCAATCAAATACCCTTCGGTGACCGCAAAGTTGAATTCACCAGTTTGTGGATCGACGCTGCCGCCACCCATATTCTTGGCATAGAGACCACGCTTGATTCCGGCAAACATTTCTTCAAAGGAATCTGTTCCTGCAGCAATATAGGTATTCGACATCCGACTGGTTGGTTCATACTTATACGATTGTCTACGTGATGAACCGGTTGGTTCCATATGCATACGCCGACCATTTAAACGATCAACCATATATGATGTTAAAATTCCATCTTTGATCAATACGCGTTTTTGTTGGAGATTGCCTTCATCATCGATGTTTTCCGAACCCCATCCATTGACAATAGTTCCATCATCGATGGCGGTTACTTTCGTACTGGCAATTTGTTGGCCTAACTTATTGGCAAAAACACTTTGGTTTTTGGAAACCGAAGTAGCTTCCAGGGCATGTCCACAAGCTTCATGGAAGATAACCCCACCAAAACCATTATCAATAATGACTGGCATTTTACCCGATGGACAGTCTTTGGCGTCCAGTAAAACCAAAGCTACTCGACAAGCTTCTTTGGCAATTGCTTCGGGAGTTGTCGTCGCAAAGAATTCCAGTCCGGCACTGGCACCTGGTCCATAGAAACCGGTTTGCATCGTCTTTTCGTCTTGGGCATACGCACTACAAACCATACGTGTACGTACGCGGGTATCTTCGACCCAACGACCCGTACTATTGGCAATTTGGACATGTTGCTTCACAGAAAGTAAACCACTGGTCGTTTTTACGATTCTGTCATCTTCTTTTTTCGCACATCGATCCAAACGCGAAAGTAACTGTACTTTTTCTTTTAAACTTGTTTGAAAAGGATCTTGTAGAACCGGATGTTTATTTTCAATTTTTGTATAGTGTAAAGAAACCGTCGTTTCTTTGTCTTCTTTTCCTAATCCAGAGCGCAAATCATCTACCAGTTGATTTAGGCTGTCCATATCTTGTTGGTTCGAATAGCCATACACCGATTGCACCCCTTTATATAAACGAATCCCAACACCGGCCTTTTGGCTGCGGTTCACTTTTTCTACGACATCATTCAACATCGAAATACTTTCATTCATTCCATCTTCTTCAAAGATCTCGGCAAAGTCTGCCTGGCTTGCCATAGCTCTTGTCAAAAGCGATTCTAATTGTTCTTGTTTTAACATATTGCACCTCTATTTCTCCATTATACGCAATGCCGCTAAATTATCTATTCCTATACGCAAAAAACCGCATAAACATGCGGTTTTACTTTCTTGCCTTACGATGTTCGCGTTTTTGCCGATACATAATATAGTCAGCTTTTTCTAAAATCTCATTGAGATCTATTTCCCCATGGTTGGCATCTAAATGCACCGTTCCATAGCTAAAGCTATTTAAGTAGTTTTGTGATTCATGCATAAAGCGGTATTGAATCGCATCCATCTTTTTTTAGCCGTAGCTAAAGAGCAGTCTTTTAAAACAATGCAGAACTCATCTCCACCCATACGAGCAAAGACATCATAGTCCCGAATGCTCTGTTGAATAGCTTCTACAAAATGGCAAATGTATTCATTCCCGACTTTGTGGCCAAAGGTATCATTGACATACTTCAACTGGTCTAAGTCACAATAGACAATGGTCAGTTCACAATCGCGACTCATCAATTGATCCATTTGTTCTTGGAAATAATAGCGATTACCAATCTGGGTCAAAGGATCAAAATGCGCCCGTTTCTGCAATAGACCATGTTCCATTTCTTCACTGGTTACATCTTGAATAAAATGCGCATAAGCTGGTACATGTCTCCACTCTGTGAGAATCGATACAATGCGATAGGAAGATTGGTCATGGGTCGTTATGATCCATTGCCATTGTTGGCTACTAGAATCACCCTGCGCCAGAACTTCTTTAAATTTTTCAACGATTTCCTGTTCTTGTTCCAAATGAATTTTATTGCGACTAGCCTCTAGAATTTCATTTGTATGAACATCGGTAACGAAAATATCATCGTTGCTTCGCCGGATAAATTCCATTAATAAACAATTATATTTTTTAATGGACTCCGTATGCACTTTTTCCATCTCGGCTTCATTTTTTAAGCTTTTCTCACGCTCTTGCAGCTGGGAAATCATGGTATTAAAGGCTACCGAGAACTCCCCTAGATATGATACATGTTGCGAATAATCTCCTTTCGCAACTTGTTTGGCTTGCCAGGTTAAATGCTCTAAGTTGGCATGAATGTTCTTCAAATTATCGCAAAGAAAGTTTTCCTGGCTGGGATGAAAATCCTTCAAATCCCCTTTGGATAAAGCCGCAGAACACTGTTTCATCTCCGCAATGGCTTGTTCCAAATACTGCAAGCCCATACCTAGTTTTCGATACGGTGGATCAAGTTCCTCGATATCTAATGGAGACACATTGGAATCATACAGAATACTTTTCAAATAGTTGAACAACAAGTCACAATTCTTTTGTTCCATAAGCGCCTCTATTCACAAACATTGGCGTGAAAGCGACAAACGCGATCACCCGTTGCCCAACAATCTACTTCAATGGCCTCATAGTCTTTTCCGGTATACTTAGATAAAATACCCGCAATGAATCCTTCATCGTAGTTACAAACCGTTTCTCCTAAAACCGGTAGGCCCGAACAATCTGCATCTTCCGAAACGGTTAAAACGATTTTGCCAGACGTTTCATCCACACTTTCAATTCGCAAAACCCCAATCTTATAGGTCTGCATGGCTTGTTGCAATTCACTGACAAAGGCATCCAGGCTTTGGTCCAGGTTCAAACAATTTTTAGCAAACCACTTGCCGGCACTACGCCCTGCAGCGCGGAATACTTCCACTTGCGTTTCCTTATCAAAACGGTTCTGCAATTCAAATTTTAAAGAGTATTCCAACATGCGATAAATTAAAACCGGAATCTGATCACCAAGATTTTCTCTTCCCTGGGCGTCATATTTCATAAAAGTATCGAATGTATCCATAGGTTTGTCTTCTAAAAATATATTTTTCATACGCATCACTCATTTTCTTTAACCCTTCATAACACAAAAGCATCTTATTCATTGGTAGAAACACCGAGATATTCTTCTAAACACTGATTTTTCTTTTCCATGGCTTGCGCAGCGGCTTTTCCGACATAACGAATATGCCAAGGGGCATAGCTATGTTGGGTGATTTCCACTTTATCGGCCGGATAGCGGATGATAAAACCAAACGAAGCACAGTTCTGGGCTAACCATTGGCCTGCTTCACTTTCGCCAAAGCTCTCATCACTTTGACCAACATCAAAGGCTAAACCCGTCTGGTGTTCCGAATAACCTGGCACACTAAATGGATCCTGGTCTTGTTGCAAGCCTTCTTGTTCTTTATAGGAGCGATAACCCGATAGTAAAGAGAGGTCATAGCCTTCATCACTGGCCGCTTCTTGCAGCGAAGCCAAGGCTTTTTTGGCTTTTTTGGCATCTTCCGACTTATAGGTATCATCCAAAGGATTGTCTAAGTTTACCAAGACTTGACCTTTTTTAATTGTTACATCCGCATCATCTTTTTCTTCATCAGCTACACTTTTCGCACGAACCTTTAAGATATAGCTGTTCTTAGCCGTATTGCCATTCATATCTTTGGCATAAACCGTTACTTTATAGCTGCCTTTTTTGTGCTTATTGGCATTGGATTGAATCGTATAGGTCCCCCGATCTGGTTCCTTTTGGGATAGATAATCCAAAGCCCCATACCCATAATCATTCACTGATTTCACATTGTCATAAAGGGCATAGTCTTCCCCTTTGGCAATGGATACCTTTTTATCATGAAATTTAATCACCGGATTTTTCCGATCTTTTACGGTTATATCATGATGAATGGTCTTGGTTAAAAACCATCCCTTAACCTTATAGATGATCCGTTTTTCTCCTACTTCGGTTGTATCTAGTTGGGGATTGTTGACAATTGTTCCCCCAGATACCGATTTCACCAAATCCATTGCCTGCGTATCTGAACCATACTCAACGACATTGGATTTCGCAAATACGATTTGTTTGGCATTCCAAGTCACAAAAAAGAGTCCTGCCACCAGGACAATGACCAATAATAGAATTCCGTACCGTCTTCTTGTCTTCCGCTTCTTTTTCTTCATTTTGCCCATCCTCTAAAAAAGAGCTCCCAAGGGAGCTCTTACCTAAAACGCATTAGTTTTGTTTCTTTTTATTCAAAACAACGATAAGTATGATTGCCGCTACCGCAGCAGCTCCAGCACCTACATATAATCCCATGTTCGTTTTTGAACCGGTATGTGATCCACTCGATTTTTCTGGTGTTTGACCAACATACGTATTCGTTAGAACATAGCCATCTAAATCACCACGGTAATAAGCTAGGGCTTTTTCTTTGATTGTATACTTGTATGCGTTACCGTTTTCATCGGCTTTCGCTAATTGATTGAAGCCAAATGTCCAAGTATCTTTTGTCGCATCACCAGTCACATCAATAGCTTTATATTGTTGATCGTTGCGATATAAAATAACCGTTACTTTTGTAGGCCGAACTTTGTATTCATTATTGTTGTCCTTCCAAACGATCTTTCCATTGACGCTAACGGCATCTTCATCCGTACCAACTTCACCAGAACCATTGGCATCATTGACAACTAATACATTATTTTGCACATTGATTTCAACATTGACATTCACATTATTGTTGTTGATAGTAACATCACTTTTTTCTCCAGCACCGGTATCAAAAGAGAATCCATCGGCAGTAAATTCTTTATCGCAAGGTGTATAGCCTTGTTTAACAGCTTCTTTTACACTCATTTCTTGAGCATCATCACCGGCACAATCTTCATCTTCATGGAAGACATTCCCTGCAATATAAACTTCATCATCGGCTTTTAAAGAAGAAGTTAAAATCTTGTTAGAATCAGCATCTGTATCTGTATCTGTACTGTCGGTTGTTGAATCATCTTTTGTAGCTTGTTGATCGTCTGTTGTAGCAGAATCATCGGTTTTATCGGTATCAACCGTTGCATCATCTTTGGTGTCATCTGTCGTTGCCGAATCATCTGTAGTCGCATCATCTTTTGTAGCTTCTTGATCATCGGTTGTTGCTGAATCATCGGTATTGGAATCGTCCTTTACCGCTTCTTCACTACTATCCTTATCAATTGAATCCATTTCTACCATGTAGTTTGCGGGATCATTTTGATCAAGATTTTCTGTATCCACTAATACATAGTCACCTTGGTAATCTTGGATGGCTGTTTTCACATTTTCATCCGTAATTTGATCTTTATTGGTTTCATAATCAACCATATCTAATTCCGTAGCTTTGGCATCCGCATCGGCATCAGCTGCTGGTTGAACCGTTAAATGGGAATCTTGCCAAGTGTACTCACCAGTTTCCGGTTCGGAATTCAATACCGTATCAGATGGTGTCTTCTCATCAGCTAATTCCATTTTGATCGCATCACCACTGGCATCATACGCTTGCCATTGTCCATCTTCACTAAAGGTATAGACTTTTTGATTTTCGTTGTCATACCAATAATGTTCGGTTAATTCTTCTTTTTCAGGATCGTTACTTTCCGCAAATGTAGTCATTGGTGTTCCCACCATGCTTAATGCTGTGAAAGCCGCTACCCCCAATTTCAATAATTTTTTCATAATAAGCCTCTTTCTGATACCCTTATTCTACTATGATTGGTTTAAATATCCAAGCCGTACTATACTAAGATTATTAGGAGAAAATTATGAACGAAATAAAATGTCCCAACTGTGGAACCATCTTCCAAATTGATGAATCCCACTACTATGAATTATTGAAACAAGTAAAAAATACGGAATTTGAAAAAGAATTAAAAGAACGCGAAGCCACTTCCAATCAATTGTTAAAAAATGAATTGGAACAAAGCTTTCAAGCTACCTTGCACCAAAAAGAACAAACCATTCAGTCCTTACAAGATCAATTATCCAGTGCAACGAAGCTAACGAAAAGCGAATGTGAAAACAACTATCAAAAGCAGTTATCGCAAAAAGATCTGGAAATCCAGGCTCTGCACCAACAAGTCCAAGCTTTGGAAATGCAGACTAAAATGCAAGTATCTGATGCGACTAAAGAGTTAGAAAAACAATGTGACAAGCTACAAAACACCCTTACGCAAAACCAAATTGAATACCAGTTAAAAGAAACGACGCTTAAGGAAAAATACGATACCTTGCTGCAAACCAAAGAAGAGCAGATTGCCTACTATAAAGATTTTAAATTGAAACAATCCACAAAAATGATTGGAGAAAGTTTAGAGCAACATTGTGAAATTGAATTCAATAAATTGCGTGCTACCGCTTTCCCTCATGCCTATTTTGAAAAAGACAACGATGCACGTACCGGTTCAAAAGGTGACTACATCTATCGTGAATTAGATGAGAATGGCATTGAAATCATTTCCATCATGTTTGAAATGAAAAACGAAAATGACCAAACTGCCACCAAGCACAAAAACGAAGACTTCTTAAAAGAGCTCAACAAAGACCGTCTGGAAAAACATTGCGAATACGCTGTATTAGTTTCGATGTTAGAGCCAGACAACGAACTCTATAACACAGGCATTGTCGATAAGAGCTATCGCTATGAAAAGATGTATGTCATTCGGCCCCAGTTCTTTATTCCAATGATTACAATTCTGCGCAATGCGGCTTTAAATTCGATGCAGTATAAACAAGAGCTGCAAGATATGCGCAATCAAAATATTGATATTGCCCACTTTGAAGAAAGCATGAATGACTTTAAAAAGGCTTTCGGGCGTAACTATGAACTTGCCAGCAAGAAATTTAATACCGCCATTGATGAAATTGATAAGACCATTCTTCACCTGCAAAAGACCAAAGAAGCCTTATTATCTAGCGAAAACAACCTGCGTTTGGCCAATAAAAAAGCCGATGATCTTTCCATCAAACGGCTTACGAAAAACAATCCGACAATGCAGGCAAAATTTGCCGAACTTAAGAAATAGGAAACCCTATTCCTTTTTTTAGTTTTCCTCGATATATTCGGAACCCAATAAGAAATCCGAATCATTGGCATCGTGTTTATAAACAACTTTCAACAAGATTGGTGTCACAACGGTTGTGAAGACAACACACAATAGAACTGGTGTCACAAAGATATCGGGTAATAAACCTAAGGCAATTCCTTTATTGGCAACAATCAAGGCAACTTCCCCACGGCTGATCATACCACAACCAATTCGAATCGACTGCGTCATGCTGTAGCGGCAAAGAATAGCACCTAGACCACAACCAACAATTTTTGTGATAACAGCGGCAATACATAAGATAATCATCAAAATAATCAATTCACTTGTAAATTGAATCGGAGCTAACTTCAAACCAATGCTCGCAAAGAAGATTGGTGTAATTAAGATATAAGAAACTGTTCCAATTCGTTTTTGTACATACGAACATTGACGCGTTCCCGAAATAATCAAACCAGCCACAAAAGAACCAGTAATATCGGCTACCCCAAAGAATTGTTCTGCAATATAAGCCATAATCAAGGCAAAAGAGAAAGATACGATGGAATATCTTTGTAGACCACCACGAGAATCGTGTTCAAACCACCACGCAAAGGCTTTATGTAAGATCATTCCCGCAATCAAAGCAAAGATAAAGAATAAAACGATTTTAAATAAGACAGTGCCAATCTTAACCGAACTATCCGCCATTCCACTGACAATCGTTAAACAGATAATCCCTAAAACATCATCGATAACCGCAGCGGCTAGAATCGCATTTCCACTTTCCGTTGCCATACATTTCATTTCTTTTAACGTTTCTACCGTAATACCGACACTGGTTGCCGTTAAGATAACCCCTAAGAACAAGTTACCTAACCAGGCTTTTGGTCCTACATTATATAGACCACCAATAAAATATCCGACAATTAACGGAACAATAACACCTAATGTGGCAATCACAAAGGCTTTCGGTCCGGCTTTTTTCAAATCACTAATACTTGTATCCAAACCCGCTTCAAACATCAAGATAATGACACCAATTTCCGACAAGGCTTGAATCAAGGAACTTGAATGAATAATCCCCAGGACAGCTGGTCCCATGATAATCCCTGCCACTAAAGCACCTACAACACTTGGCAAGGCTAGACGGCGCGTGAATAAACCAAATACTTTCGTACTTAGTAAAATCAGTGCAATGTCCAATAAATAACGATAATTTTCCATTCTCTCAACCTCCAAAAAATTATGGCTTTTTTAACCTCGCATATTTTATGCCTTTTTTTTTGAAAAGACAATTTAATTTCTTACCAATTCGCGAAAAATCCATTTTGTATGCCACTCTAAAACACATGATTACGTTAACTAAACATTGATTTAGAAAAAAACTGTATTATAATGAAGAGGTTGAAGTCGGATGAAGATAGTGAGAAAACACATTTGTGTACCGAAGAATTAACTATTTCAGGTCAAAGCGATCACTATTGGACGAACCTCTGGAGAGACCAAATTGGCGCCGAAGGAGCAACACTCTCAGGCAAAAGGACAGAGGCATCAATCTTTCATTCTTCTTCCATTTAGGAGGATTTTTTTATGTCAGAAATTTTAACACGAATTGATAATCTGGTTTGGGGACTGCCCCTGATCCTATTATTATTAGGAACCGGAATCTATTTCACCCTTTCTTTGCACGGTCTGCAATTCACCCGTTTAAAACTTGCCTTTCAATTAATTCTTAGAAGTAAAACCGATGATGGTCACGAAGGCGATGTCTCAGGCTTCCAAGCTTTATGTACCGCTTTATCTTCTACCATTGGTACCGGAAACATTGTCGGCGTTGCGACTGCCATTGCCACAGGTGGTCCCGGGGCTATGTTCTGGATGTGGGTATCCGCTTTCTTTGGGATTGCCACTAAATATTCCGAAGGTCTATTAGCTATTAAATATCGAGTAAAAGATGAAAATGGCCAAATGGCTGGAGGCCCTATGTACTATCTACAAAATGGTCTACACTCTAAAGTTCTCGCAAAACTCTTTGCGATATTTGGTATCGGGGTTGCCCTGTTAGGTATTGGTACTTTCACCCAAGTCAAATCCATTTCCGATGCCTTAACCTTAAGCTTTAATATTCCCCCAATCGTAACCGCTATTGGTCTTACCTTGATTGTAGCCTTTATCACCATTGGTGGAATTACTCGTATTGCTTCAGTAGCGGAAAAAGTCATTCCTTTTATGTGTGTCTTCTATATTACCGGCGTTGTTCTGATTCTTGTAACCCACTTAACGCTAATTCCTTCCGTGCTTGCCCAAATCATCAAAACCGCTTTTGTCCCTTCTTCGATCGTAGGAGGAGGCTTAGGCATTGCAATGCAAAAAGGTATTAGCCGGGGAATCTTCTCGAATGAAAGTGGTTTAGGTTCAGCACCTATTGCCGCTGCTGCTGCTAAAACCAATTCTTGTGTTGAACAAGGTTTGATTTCCATGACCGGAACCTTCATCGATACCATTATCGTATGTACGATGACCGGCTTATCCATTCTTTTAACCCAAGCCAATCTGACTGATTTATCCGGTGCTGCCATGACAACCTATGCCTTCCAAAACGGTTTATTCATTCCGCTTATTGGAAAATACATTGTGAATATTGGTTTAGTTTTCTTTGCGTTCACAACCATTATTGGATGGAATTATTATGGTGAACGCTGCATGTATTATTTAAAAGGTTTAAAAGCAGTAAAAGTTTATAAGATCATCTTTATCGCCTGCATTGCGATTGGCCCATTTATGTCATTGGATTCTATTTTTATCCTTGCCGATATCGTCAACGGATGTATGGCTATTCCAAACTTAATTGGATTGATTGGTTTACGCAAAGTCGTCATTGCCGAAACCCAAGCTTATTTTGGCTTAAAGCCCGTCCAGGAACTCCAAACTGCCGAATCTTAAAACCAGGGAAACCTGGTTTTTTTATGATATAATCGCTAAAAAAAGGAGAAACATATGAAATTTAGTGATATAGATTTTTCTGCCATTTCACGCATTATGGATTCTATGAGTGATGAAGAAAAAGATAAATTAAACGATATGGCCCAGAACATGATGAGCGATATGCAAAAGCCCCAAGAATCCGAAGAAGAAGAAGAGATCGATGACTTCTATGCCTTCTTAGGCATTAAAGAAGAAGACTACCAAGATCTTCCCGGTGGCGTACTTGATGCCTTAGAAGCTGCTTGTGATTTAGAACAGTTTTACAGCGAAGATCCCGAAGCCGATTTTAGTGCTTCCATCTTATTTTACTGTAAGGCTTTGTTGCAGATGTTGCGCAACTACCACTATCCCATTTATAAAAACGTCTTAGAACTCGATGGCTTTACTAATCCTGCCACGACTACCATCCAGCAGTATTTTCTACCCTTAATGCAGACTGAAACCATTCATACTCTAGTTGATCAAAACTTCGGTACACCGCAAGGATGGGTCAGCCATAAAAACTTGCTCCAACAAGCTTCCATCTTATTAAGTCGTGCTGAATATGACTTTATTCGCTATGAAGATCTACAAAGTTTTAAAAATCTACTCATCAAAGAGAAAGGTTTGCTGCAAATCAAAGAACTCATTTAAAAAGATTGGCCTAGCCAATCTTTTTTACTGAAATGTCTCATAGGTTTCATCATCGTCACAAACGATTTGAATCACTCTTTTCCCATCAATGGTTACCGCGGATATTTTGTCTGGATATTCAACCGCATCAGAACGAACGGTTAATTCAATGCCTTTGGATAAATGGAATTTTTTTGTCCGACGATTGTTTAAACTTTCGGGTACAACTTTAAATTCGGTATCAAATTTCTTGCGTTCCGGTAAGGCCATCAAGCAGTCTTTCATCACATCTTTTTCGACTTCTTCTTCACTTGGATGGTATTTTTCTAAAATTTGATCCACACATTGTTCATATTGAAAGTCTTGTGGGGTATTCATCAAATTCTGTAATTCACTTGATAACTGTACATAATCTTTTTTGGAGACTGGTTCAATGGCACTTTTTAATTCATTATCGACGGCTTTAAAAACTGAATAGGTATTTTTCGCATCATCTCTAGCTTCATCCAATTCCAAAAAAGAAACAGTCCAATACTTAGCCTGGGTATCTGAATAGCCTTGAATGGAAGAGAAGAGAACTTCTTGATCCATTTGAACCAAAGAGAAGACCGCTGATTTCCATAAGGATTTCTTTTCTAAGGAAAAGCCCACTCGTTCCGATAAATCCGAACTATCTAACCATTGCGAATGTTCAATTTTTGCGACCATATAAATGTATTCATCTTCCGCTTTTTTTACTAGTGTCTGAACCAAACTACCTTTTTTAATAGCAGAGCCCATGCGATAAATTTTCGCTTGGGCTAGTTTTTCGGATTCTAAACATTTATTGGCAATGCTTTGGGCATAGGCCTGCCATTTTTCTGGTTCGAGGACCATTTGGCGAATACAGGAAACGGCCTGGGTATGCTCGTTATGCACCATATAGGCTTTATTCTTTTCATTGGCCTGAGCATATTCTAAGGTATCTAAAATAAATGGGGCAAAAGAAGCAGGGACTTCCTTTTCTTTCACCCAGTCATTATCTAGTTCTAAGATATGTAATGAAGTAAAAATTGTTTCCATACAAATCATTCCTTTCCACAATGTTCTATTTACGGTTGAAGATACAAGCAATTTATTCTATGATACCATGGTTTAAAAAAGAGGTATTTTTATGCAAAATTTTATTCATTCACTCAAAAAAGAAAGAAAACTGAGGTTCTGTTTTTCTATTTGTACGATTGTTTTAAGTGCATTTCTACAATGTTACATATTAAATGTATTTATGGATCCATGTAACTTGATTTCCGGAGGATTTACCGGTCTAGCCTTATTGATTCATAAAATTTGTGCCTTAGTCCATATCAATTTCCCTGTCCAAATTGGAATCATCCTATTAAACATTCCGGCTGCAGCTTTATGTTATAAACATATATCGCATCGATTTACTTTCTTGAGTTGCCTGAATTTTTTCCTTGTTTCATTCTTTCTTTCCACCCTGCACTTTGAGCCCTTCTTTAGAGATGAGATCTTAAATGTCTTGTTTGGCGGTTTCTTATGGGGCTTTTCGATTTCCCTGGCCCTACGTGCTGGTGGATCAACGGGTGGAACCGACTTTATTGCCCAATATGTTTCCAGTCGTATTCATCGGGGGATCTGGGATTACGTCTTTTTCTTTAATGTCGCAATGATCATTGTCTTTGGTTACTTCTGTGGATGGATCTATGCGGGATATTCCATCATCTTTCAATTTTTATCGACCAAGACCATTTCCACTTTGTACCAGCGATATGCCCAAATCACCGGCGAATTCACAACCGATGATCCCGATTCTGTGATTGATGCCTTTATGGCAGCTTGTCACCATGGTATGAGCGTATTTGAATGTTATGGCGCATACAGTCAGAAGAAACACTATGTATGTAAAGCCGTTATTTCCACCTATGAATTACGTGATGTAATTGAGAACGTGCAAAAAGTTGATCCAAAAGTTTTAATCAATACCTATAATACAGTAAACTTTTATGGCAACTTTTATCAGAAACCTTTGGAGTAGAAATACTCCTTTTTTTCATCTCCAAACTATTATATAAAAAAAAAGATTCCCGAATCAATCGGGAATCCATATTCAATTATTCAGCTTTGTCTTGTGCTTTGAAAGCCATTTGGCTTGAACCATGAGATGGTACTTCTTTCAATTTCTTTCCAGATTTGAAAGCAACCATACAACCAAGAGCTAACAATAGAATAGCGAATAACAATTGTAAACCATCTGTCATGAAGACAAATCCACCTGTTACGAATAACTTCAATACGATGTTGTAGATAGATAAGCATAATGATGAAACCGTAACCGCAAACATGATAACCATAGGGATGTAAAGCATGAATCCTTTACGACCAGTAACCTTCATGAATACAGCTAATGTGATCAATGTCATAGCAGCTAATAATTGGTTTGTAGCACCGAATAATGGCCAGATATTTTGATATCCACCTAAACTTAATAAGTAACCACCAAGTAAAGTAATGAATGTAGCAACATATTTGTTTGTGATGAATTTAACAACAGAGCTTGCTTCACCTTCCGTTGGTTCTAACAATTCTTGTAAAGACATACGAGCGATACGTGCAACAGCATCCAAAGTTGTAAGCGCTAAAGCTGATACGAACATTGTCATGATGCATAATCCCCAAGCTTGAGGCATTCCTAATTGATCTAACAATCCAGTAACACCAGTAGCGAATTTTTGGAATGGAGTAGCTGTATCAGCTAATGCCACACTAGATAATGCATTGTTTAATACACCAGAATGTGCAAGTGAAGGTAAAGAACCAACAACAACGATAACAACGATAGCTAACATTGATTCAAGTAACATTGAACCATAACCAACTTGTAACATATCTTTTTCGTTAGCAATTTGTTTAGAAGAAGTTTCACTTGATACTAATGAGTGGAATCCACTAACAGCACCACAAGCGATTGTTACGAACAATGTTGGGAATAAATAACTTCCGGTTTGGGTTTTGAATCCTGTGAAAGCAGGTGTAGTAATTGTTGGGTTACTAACAACGATTCCTAACATAGCTGCAACGATCATTCCGACAAATAAGAAAGTTGTCAAATAGTCACGAGGTTGTTTCATTAAAGCAATTGGTGTAATTGCGGCAAAGAAAATATAAACGAATACGATATAAGTCCAAGCTTGTTTTCCAAAGAATACTGGGAATTTGATTCCTAAAGCTAACATAACTACAACGAATACGATTCCTAAAACAACTTGTTTCCAACCTTTTACGTCTAACTTACGTGTGATGTAACCAAATAAGATAGCCCCAAATACATAGAAGATGGAAATTGATGCAGCTGAACCATTGGCAACAGCTTTAGCACCAGTTTGTGCATTAAATCCATTGAATGTTCCACTAACCATATCAGCAAATGCGGCGATAACGATCAATGAGAATAACCAGCAGAATAAGAAGAATAATTTCTTACCAGTTTTACCGATGTTGTCTTCAACGATTTTACCCATTGATTGACCTTTTGATTTAACAGATGCATATAAAGCACCAAAGTCATGTACAGCTCCGAAGAAAATTCCTCCGATAACAATCCACAATACAGCTGGTAACCAACCAAACATCAATGCCATAACAGGACCAGTAACAGGACCAGCACCAGCAATTGATGAGAATTGGTGTGCAAATACCTTCCATTTATTTGATGGAACAAAATCTTCTCCATCTTCGTAAGTTTTTGCAGGTGTATCTGCATTTACATCAATACCCCATGTTTTTACAAGATAACGTCCGTAAAAAACATAAGCGCAAATGAAGAGAACAGCTGCAATACCTAACAACAATAATCCATTCATAATCTTTCCTCCCTTTAATAAGATTTCAAACAAAAAAGCCTTCGCCCTATTACTAAGACGAAAGCTAACGTTCCGCGGTACCACTCAGTTTGTGATTTCTCACCACTTTTCGTATCTATCAATACGATATCTCGTTAACGCCGAATCCGCGGATTTCCTTACTCTGTTCGAGAAACCAACTCGCAAGGGATAACTTTCATAATTCACTTACATCTTTCCACCAAATCGATGCTCTCTACCAAGTTCCTTTTATGAAAATCTTGTCTTGTTCAAAGTCTTATAATTGTTTACAATTGAAAGTATAGTCTTTTTGTTTTCAATGTCAACAAAAATTTTCATGAAAACGTTTTCGCTTTTTTCAACTTTTTTTCAAAATAAAAAAGAGCCAAATCAAAAAGATTCAGCTCTCTCAAACTTAAGCAATCGTATCTAAGATTTTTTTCATCTTACCAGCAAGTCCTTTGCACTTTTCAACCGACAAAGAACATACCGCTACACGAATACCCTGGTTCACTTTTACCGTATAAATATGGTTTTCCATTAATGCTGCATGGAATTTATCTCGCGTTTCATTATCCATGGATAAAGTGACGAAGAATCCTTCTTTATATGGATAGTGTTTTAAGCCTACTTCTTTGGCTTCCTCAACAAAAATCGAACTACGCTCTTTCAACAGCGCAACATACTTACGACGTTCTTCGTTATAAGCATCCCGATGGTTTTCTAATACATCGACAAACATCGCCATGGCTCCATTGTTGATATTCGACCAAGTCGCACGAGCTGACTTTTCAAAGACATTTTTCATATCTTCCAAAGCTTTTTCATCTTTAGCCATAAGAATAGCAGCTCCACAACGCATACCATAACTTGTCATGGATTTAGACAAAGAGAAAGAAACGACAACAGCTACATTTTCGGAAATCTTGTCAAATTCCTTAAAGTATTCTTTGGCTTTTTCCTGACCATACGCAAAGTCAATGTACGCAATATCATTTAATAAAACAACTTGATGCGTTTTACCACATTCATTTAAGAAGGCAACGACTTCGGCCCATTCTTCTTTGGTCATAGAATAACCCGTTGGGTTATGACATGGATCATTGATGACAACTAATAACTTATCTTGTTTGGCCATGACTTTTTGGCAGGCTGCTTTTAAAGAAGCTATGTTGAAGGCATCTCCATCAAATAAATCATAGTTTTCTATGCCAAAGCCATTCATTCCGGCCATTAATTTATAAGATCCCCAGGCAATATTTGGTAAGACAACACTTTGTCCCGCATCCAAACATTGGCTCATTGTCATATCAACGGCACCCGTTCCACCTGGAGAGGCAATGACTTCATGTGGCAAAGTACTATTTCCATTTAATACCCAGTCATAAACTTCTTGACGGAAATCATCGTTTCCCGTAAAAGAAGCAGCATATTTTGCCAAGACGCGATTATCTAAATTTTTAAAAGAAGAAAAAACCGTATCCAAGGCAACTAATTTTCCATCTTCTCCATAAAGCGAACCAATCGTTGCGTCAACGACATTTTCGGCACCATTCTTTGCGATATCTTCTTTTGCCATACGCACAATGGAAAATACCGTATCTACAATGGGTTGTGTATCTACACTGTTTCTTACAAATCTCATTTTCTTCCTCCTATATATCCATCGGATATGTTCCTAATACTTTAAATGATTCACAAATCTTTTTAATCTCAGCTAGACAAGCCTGGGTATTATCAGTATACAAAGGACTGTCAAACTCGATATAGAAGAAGTATTCAAACATTTGATCCTTGCGTGGACGGGATTGAATACTATCCATATTTAAACCATATTTGGCGATAACTTCAATAACTTTTGCCAGGGCACCACTGATGTGTTTAGTCGCAAAGACAACACTGAAGTGATCTCCTTGATTCGCTGGTTCTAGACCAATCACCAAAAAGCGTGTGGTATTTTCGCTATTTGGTTCAATTTGCGTAGCCAATACTTCCAGACCATACAATTCGGCATTCTCTTTTGCGCCTACTGCCGCTTTATGAATATCGCCTTGTTCAGCTACATATTGGGCCGCCATCGCCGTATTCGGATAGGCAATGGTATGCACATTCAACTGATGTAAGAACTCCTTCGATTGCATCAAGGCTTGATCTTTGGAATATACATATTCAATATCTTTTAAGCTTGCCCCAGGAACCCCTAATAAACATTGTTCAATCTTTTGGTGGGACATCTTACGAATATAGACCGGATATTCCAATAAACCATCTAAGACTTCGCCAACTAAACCAGAATTGTTGTTTTCAAAAGGTAAGACCCCATAATGCGCCTTGCGCGTTACAACTGCCTGGAAGACATCATCAAAAGACTTATAGTTTAAAGTCGGACTGCCAGGGAAAAGCCGTTGGGTTGCCAAGTGGGTAAAGGCCCCTTTTACCCCACAATACGCAATCACATCATTGCTTAAAAGGCTCTGTTGATACATCCGGGAATTTCGCATCATCCCTTTAAGGAAATCGCGATAGACCCCTTTATATTTTTCGTTTTTTATCCGTTGTACGCCATGGGCAATCACCTTTTCTTCGCGTGAAGCATCAAGAATCGGTAAGTGATTTTCTTTCTTATAATTTAAGACTTGCTCCACAGCATCCATTCGCTGTTCATATAATTGCGCTATCTGCTCATCAATCGAATCAATGGTCTGACGCGCTTTTTCCAACTGGTTCATTTTCCACCTCTAGGCATAATCATATCATAATTTTCAGCGGTTTTCTGAAAAGTTGTTTCTTTCATGATATAGTAGTTGAAAAAGGAGTTTACCTATGAAATACACCGTTCATTTAAAAGACGATTCGTATCCGATTACCATCGAGCGAAACGCCATTCAAAAGATACATGAAACCATCAATACCCAACGCAAAATTGCCATTATTGCCGATGATGGCGTACCCCAAAAATGGGTCGATTGCGTTTATCAACAATGTGAGAATGCGTTTATCTTACGCTTTAAACAAGGAGAAGCATCCAAGTGCTTTGCCACTTATGAATCCCTATTAAAACAACTCATCGAACATCAAATGAGTCGCTCCGATGCCGTCATTGCCATTGGTGGTGGCGTTACCGGTGACTTGGCAGGATTTGTAGCCAGCACCTATATGCGTGGCATTGATTTCTACAACATTCCTACAACCGTATTAAGCCAAGTTGATTCCAGTGTCGGCGGAAAAGTCGCAGTGGATGTTGGATCGTATAAGAATATTGTCGGCGCTTTCTGGCAACCAAAAGCTGTTATCATTGACCCCAATGTGCTCTCAACGCTTAGCCAGCGTCAAATCAATAATGGCTTAGTCGAAGCCTTAAAAACTGGTTTGATTCAAGATGAAACTTTAGTTGAACTCTTTGAACAAGAAAGCTTAGATATCGATCAAATCATCGCTCGTTCAATTAACGTTAAACGTAAAGTCGTTGAACAAGATGTCAAAGAATCCAACTTACGTAAAATCTTAAACTTCGGGCATACCATCGGTCATGCCATTGAAGGTGCTTATGGTTTAAATACCTATCTACATGGGGAATGTGTGGCCATGGGTATGTTGTTCTTTATCGAAAATAAAGCATTAAAAGAGCGCGTTTTGCGCATTTATCAAAGACTGGAACTTCCCGAAGTTCCCGAATATGATGTTGATACTCTGATGGATTACATCGTTCATGATAAAAAGAGTCATGCTTCCACCACAACCGTAGTAAAAGTTTATGAAGCTGGTTCGTATCAATTAGAGGAACTTTCCCACAAGGCCCTAAGAGAATTATTAGAAAAGAGAGAATGTTATGAAAAATAATATTGGAACCAATATATCCTTCACCTTATTTGGCGAATCACACGGTCCAGCCATTGGTTTAGTCTTAGATGGCTTACCAGCTGGCTTCCCTATAGATATGGAACGCATCCACCAAGATATGGAAAAGCGTAAAGCCAAAGGAAAAATCTCTACCCAGCGTCATGAAGGCGATGAAGTCCAAATCGTCTCAGGACTCTTTCAAGGAAAAACCACCGGTACCGCTTTAACCATCTTGATTACCAATGAAAATACTCGTTCCAAAGACTACCAAAAAACCCAAGGTCGTTTACGTCCTGGCCATGCCGATTTTACCGCCTTTGAAAAATACCATGGTTTCCAGGATTATCGCGGCGGTGGTCATTTCTCCGGTCGTCTAACGGCACCAATCGTAGCAGCCGGTAGTATTTGTCGCCAGATCTTAGAGGCCAAAGGCGTTTATATCGGAAGCCACATCGAACAGCTTTATACCTGTAAAGATGATGCTTTCTCTTCGGATATAGAAGTCCTAACCCAACAGATTCAAGCCATGAATCAAAAAGAATTTGCGACTCTATCCCCTGATATAGCCCAAGCGATGACCCAGGAAATCGAAGAAGCCGCCAGCCAGGGAGATTCTCTAGGCGGCATATTGGAAAGTGCCATTGTTGGTTTACCAACAGGCATTGGCGAACCTGCTTTTGATTCCGTAGAAAGTGTCTTAAGTCACCTACTCTTTAGTGTACCCGCTGTAAAAGGGGTTTCCTTTGGTCTTGGTTTTGGCTTTACCCAGGTAAAAGGTTCACAAGCCAATGATGCCTTCTGTATGAAAGATGGAAACATTGTCACCAAAACCAATCACAATGCCGGTATCAATGGCGGTATTACCAACGGTATGCCGATTGTGATTCATACGGTTGTTAAGCCAACCCCATCCATCTTTAAAGAACAAGATTCTGTAGATTATATAAAGAAAGAAGATGTATCGCTACAAATCCAAGGCCGTCATGATCCTTGTATCATTCACCGCGCTCGGGTTGTCGTTGATTCGGTGCTTGCCTTTGGCATCTTAGATCTATGGATGTCTAAAGAAGCAACAGGAGGATTTGTATGCGCGTAAAAATTACCCCAAGTCAGATCGCCGGAACTTTATCCATTCCAGCTAGTAAATCGATGGCGCATCGAGCTATCATCTGTGCTTCACTGGCCCAAGGCACCAGCAAGGTTACCAACGTTACCTTCTCTAAAGATATCGAAGCAACCATTGCCTGCATGGAAGCTCTAGGCGCTAAAATTGAAGTAGAAGGCAACACCTGTATTGTGACCGGGTGTGATGTAAAAAAAGTCAATCATCCCCTTTCGATTGACTGCAATGAATCCGGTTCTACCTTGCGTTTCTTAGTTCCCATCTGTGCCCTCAGTCAAGAGAAAGTATCTTTACAAGGACATGGTCGCTTGCTGCAAAGACCCATGGATGTATACAAAGACATCTTTGCCCAACAAGGGTTATCCTTCAAGCAAGGGGAAACCTTACAAATCCAAGGACCGATTCACAGCCAAAACTTTGTGATTCGTGGCGATATTTCCAGTCAATTTATTACTGGATTGATGTTTGCGTTACCTTTATTAGACAAGGATAGTACGCTTGAAATCTTGCCCCCATTTGAATCAAAATCCTATGTCAATCTAACCCTACAGATGTTAGAAGCTTTTGGCATTCAGATCATTGAAGAAGATGCCTTACACTATACCATTCCAGGTAAGCAGACCTACCAAGCCAAAGATGTACGGGTCGAAGGCGATTATTCGCAATTGGCTTTCTTTGCGGTTTTGGCAAGCCTTCAAAATTCTTTATGCCTAAAAAATATGGACATGCATTCTCGCCAAGGCGATCGGGTGATCTTAGACTTTCTAAAGAAAGCCGGTAGTCAGATTCATCAAGATCATGAAACAATTACTATTTCTTCTCGTACGCTTTCCAGCCAAACGATGGATATTGCGGATTGTCCGGATCTGGGACCCATTCTTTGTGTATTGGCCAGCTTCACCCCAGGTTGTACGAAATTGATTCATGCCCAACGTCTACGGATGAAGGAAAGTGATCGTATTGCCGCTATGGAAGCAGAATTAAAGAAATGGGATGTCAATGTCACTAGTACCTTTGATACCATTACCATCCAAGGTAAGCCAGAATACACAAAAGAGAACGTAGTGATTGATGGTCACAACGACCATCGTATTGTCATGGCGATGACAGTCTTTGGCCTTTGTGCCAGTCAACCATGTATAATTGAAGATGCCCAAGCCATCTCAAAGTCGTATCCAAACTTCTTTGAAGATGTACAGAAAATTGGTGGAAAGGTGGAAATACTATGATTTATGGAATTGTCGGACTTGGTTTAATGGGAGCCAGTTATGCCAAACGTTTAACCGATTTACATGAAACCGTGTATGGTTTTGCCCGTCGGGAAGAATCGATTCAATATGCACTGGAACATCATATGATTGCCGATGGAACCATTCATCCCGAAGAATTGATTCATCGTTGCGATATCGTAGTTCTTGCCCTTTATCCAACGCTATTAAAAGACTGGATGTTAGAGAACCAGCAACATTTAAAAAGCGGGGCCATTGTGATGGATATCAGTGGGGTCAAATCCAATATTGTCGAACCGCTACAAGCCATTACTCGTGAAGATGTCGAATTGATTTCGACTCACCCGATGTGTGGTCGAGAATCTCAAGGGATCGAACATGCCGATCCTACCATTTTCGACGGCAACAACTATATTGTCGTTCCAACCGAAAAGAATACGGCATATGGCATTCGTGTCGCAAGAGAACTGGGACAGAAATTAGGTTGTACCCACATTGCGAATTTATCGATTGAAGAACACGATAAGATGATTGCCTTTCTATCCCAATTAACCCACGTTATTGCGGTTTCCTTAATGAACACCCATGAAAATGCCCATTTGGTGGAATATACCGGGGACAGTTTCCGGGATTTAACCCGCATTGCTTCGATCAACGAGAACATGTGGACCGAGTTATTCTTAATTAATAAAGATATCTTATTGAATGAAATTGATGCCTTTATCGCTTCGATTCAACACTTCCGTGATTCACTAGCCAGTGAAGATCAAGAAGAGATGAAACGCCTCTTCATTCAATCAACAGAACGTCGTGAATTATTTAATAAGTAAAGATGCACAAAAAAAGCTGGGAATTCCCAGCTTTTTCTAATCTACTGATTTTAATGCTTCTAACATATCGACGTTCTTTAACTTCTTATTGATAAAGAACTTCAAGATAAATAAGACAACGAAGATCAAGACTAATGGAACGATATATGCGCCTATCCAGCGAACTGGATTAAACATAACATCTTCTGGTGGAACGGTTACTAAGATGTAGTGATGTAGCCACATTCCAACAAACCAACCAACGATAATACCGATGATGGATAGAAGAATCGTTTCTCGATAGATATACATCGTTACTTCATTTTCATAGAAACCTAATACTTTAATCGTAGATAATTCACGGATTCTTTCACAGACATTGATATTGGTCAGGTTATATAGAATAACGATCGATAACAATGTTGCGATCAGAATTAATACTTCCATGATCTTATTTAATGACTTCACAATAGTATCAATAAGTGTCGTCAATGTAGTATTTTGCACAATACCTTTTACAGAATCTAATTCCATGAATTTTTCGGAAACTTTTTCGGTGTTGTGCAAGCTGTTATTTTTCAAGTTTACCAAGAACGCATTTTCGGTATACGTTGTGTTATAGACGTTTTCGTATTCCGCTTTATTCATAAAGATAAAGTGTCCGGTATACATTTCACAAATATCACTTACTTTTACCTTACGTTTATGGTTATTGGCATCGGTATATGTAAATGTATCACCTTTTGAAACATGTAAGAGTTCTGCCAAACGCTCACTGATGACAACCCCATCATCTTTTAAATGAATTTTGGTTTTTGTCTCACGGTGATCTAGACCAATGTATTTTGCGAAGTCTTTTTGCGTTTCCGGAATAATAACCTTTACTTCGCTACGATCATCTTTATCTCCGGCTTGGATGCTGGCATCATCGTAATATACTTTCGTATATTCTTTGACGTCATCGGCTTCCAACATCTTATAGAGTTTATCAGTATTGGTATCCATATTTTCGGCAACGATCATGTCGTATTTAATAATCGAACCAAATTGACGATCTTTAATTTCCGAAATCGAATGTTGGACACCAAAACCAGTAAATAATAGGGCAACTGATCCTGTAACGCCAAAGATGGTCATCAACATCCGCATCGCAGCATTTACAATGCCTTAGTCTATGCGAAAGAAAACTTTGATTGTGTCTCGGCCTTAATGAAAGAAGATCCGAACTTTGTCCAAAAATTTAAAGATCTTTTGCGCGAATTATTGATTTCACGAGTCAAAGAGTCCGATACCCTGCACCTATCCTTGCAAGGATTACCACAAGATTATGCCTATGAAATTCTTTTAAGCAATGTGGCCAGCGTGGTTCTCTTATGGATCAAAAAAGGTGGCGTTGAACCCATTGAGGATATTGCCACCATCATTGCCAAGGCCAAAGAGATTTCTCCTTACCAGATTTTAATCTAACTGCTTTTCGTTGATTTAACACTTACAAATTTAAAAAGGTGGCTTAAGTCCTTATTTTAAGGGCTTTAAGCCACTTTTTCCTATTGTAGTGAATTTGCGTAGATTCAAAAAAAGTGCGTGCGACAAATGTCACACGCAATGGAAATATATAAGACGGATCTCTTTCGTTAATCTTCATATTGTAAAGCTTCGACACCTTGTGCACCGCTGGAAATACGTACCACGTTTTCCACATCATAGACAAAGATCTTTCCATCTCCCATATGACCGGAATATAAAATCTTACGAGCCGTATTCACAACCGTCTTCACAGGAATTTCGGATACAATGACTTCCACTTTGATCTTAGGAAGTAGATCCATCGCAACCTTGGCACCACGATAGTACGTCGTTTGACCTTTCTGTACCCCACATCCCATGACACGGGTTACCGTCATACCCATAATACCAATTTCATCCATAGCCGCTTTCAAGGCATCCAAACGTTCTGGTTTTGTGATAATTGTTACTTTTGATAATTTCGAATCCGTTTCTTTGTAGTTCTTGGTCGGTATGGCAGTGGCAATATCTACATCTGGTGTCGTAGGTACTTCAATGGCTTTACCTGAACCAGACATAATCGCTTGTAGACCAAAACCAGCATAAGAATCGACTAAACCATGTTCTGGTAAATCCAAACCTTGAAGCTCTTCTTCTTCGGTAACACGTAAACCAATCGTTTTATCAATCAATTTAAAAGTAATAAACATTGTTACTGCTGTCCATAAACCAATCACAAGTAAACCAAAGAGTTGAACCCCTAAGAAGTGGAAACCACCACCATAGAACAAACCTAAAGCTTTTGGCTGGGTATCGGTTCCACAGGCAAATAATCCCGTACAGATAATTCCCAACAAACCATTACAGAAGTGAACACCAACGGCACCAACAGGATCATCGACATGGAGTTTGTAATCCAATAGCCAAACCCCGAAACAAACCATGAAACCAGCTAAGATACCAATCATAAAAGCTCCAAAGGCATTGACATAATCACAACCAGCCGTAACAGCTACAAGTCCAGCTAAGGAAGCATTTAAACACATACCAACATCGGGTTTACCATACTTGATCCAAGTGAAGATCATTGCGGTACAAGTGGCAATAGCTGGGGCAATGGTCGTAGTCGCAAAGATGGTTGCCAACTGAAGACCATTGGTTGCAGCGGCACCGTTAAATCCATACCATCCAAACCATAAGATGAATACCCCAAGGGCACCTAAAGGAATATTATGTCCGGGAATACCATTTGGACTGCCATCTTCGTTAAACTTGCCAATTCGTGGTCCTAATATCCAAGCTCCGATCAAAGCAGTTAAACCACCAACATAGTGAATCACACCAGATCCGGCAAAATCGTGGAATCCCATAGCAGTTAAGAAACCATCTGGTCCCCATACCCAATGCGCTTCAATGGGATAAACGACTAAGGAAATTACGAAACTATAGACACAATACGAAATAAATTTGGTTCTTTCGGCCATCGCTCCAGAAACAATCGTGGCAGCTGTGGCACAGAATACTAAGTTAAATACGAACAAAGACCAATCGGTATTTGTGAAATCAAAGAGTGGACCTTTGGTAAAATCCATCCAACCAACTAATCCAGAACCAGTATCGGGTCCCATCATTAGAGAATACCCTAATAACAGAAACGCTACCGTTCCCAAACAGAAATCCATCAAGTTTTTCATGATGATATTTCCGGCATTTTTTCTTCGTGTAAATCCAGCTTCGACCATGGCAAATCCGGCTTGCATAAAGAATACAAAAGCGGCACCAATCAAATACCAGATTTTGAAGACTTGACTCAATACTTCTTCCATCTCAATTCCCTCCCTATGATGAAAAAAAGGGCATACTACATATGTTTGTAGTACACCCTTGTACACTAAACAAAAAGGCGCTCTCGAACTTGTTTTTCAAGAGCACCTTTGCGTTTATGAGACTAGTTTAATCTCTCTATTTGATCTTGTCAAATAAATTTTCAAAGAATTTTCTGAAAAGGTTTTCAGACTATACTTTGGTTTCTCTTTGTCCACCTAAGAACTTAGGCAGGTCTTCAGGATGACCATCCACGATCCACTGCTTGTATTCTGCAGTAGCCGCAAACATAACATCGCCAGCTGAGTTTAACGCTGTTTCTACACTATCTTGAATAACCCCAATAATGAAACCAATACCAACTGCCTGCATAGCTAAGTCGGAACCAATGCCAAATAAAGAACAAGCCATAGGTATCAATAGTAAACTTCCACCGGCAACACCGGAAGCACCACAAGCAGCAAACGTTGATAAAACACTTAAGATCAAAGCCGTCGCAAAATCGACTTTAATACCTAAAGTATGGGCCATAGCCAAAGTAAAGACGGTAATCGTAACAGCTGCTCCATCCATATTGATCGTAGCACCTAAAGGAATCGAAACAGAATACATTTCTTCATCTAATAAAAGCTTTTCACATAAAGCCATATTAACCGGAATGTTGGCTGCGGAACTACGCGTAAAGAAAGCCATGATACCACTTTCCTTTAAGCAACGGAAAACCAGTGGATACGGATTTCTTCTTAAATAGATAAAAGCAATCAATGGATCGACGACCAAAGCTACTAACAACATACAACCAACGAGTAGTGCTAATAAAGAACCATAGTTGGCAAAAATAGCCACACCATATTCACTAACCATCGAATAGGTTAAACCTAAAATTCCAAATGGTGCTAAATTAATGATCCAACGTACCAATTGGCTAATGCCATCGGATAAGTCAGCTAAAATATCTTTCGTTGCAGGACTAGCTAACTTCTTCATCGCAAGCCCCAATAGAATCGACCAGAATAAAATACTGATATAGTTAGCTTCTGACAAAGCTTGAACGGGGTTCATAACCATATTGTTCAATAAGTTTGTCAAGACTTCGGCAATTCCCGTAGGGGCAGAATCCGTAGCTGCTTTACTGGCTAAAATTAAATGTTGCGGGAATAAGAATGACCCACATACCGCTACCACAGCAGCTAAGAATGTACTTAACATATACAACATGATAACGCGCCCAAAACGACGGTCCATTTTACTTTTTGAAGATGATAAGGCACTTGTGATCAAGACAAAGACCAAAATTGGTGCAATGGATTTCAAAGAACCTTTGAACATATCTCCTAAAATACCGACAGGTAAACCTTTAACTAAAATACCTAACAACGTACCACAAATCAAACCAATCACAATACGTAAGATCAGACTGGTCTCATTGTATTTTTTTACAACGGATTTTAATCCTCCCATATATCTCTCTCCTTTTTTTCTGTGACTTATTTATTTTACCGAAATATTCACGATATTTCAAAAAAATGAAAATAGTTTTCATACCATGAACAATAATCTTTCATACGTCTTTCAGACATAGATATTCTACGGAATATTCGCTTAAAAAATGTGAAAAGAAGTGAAATTAGCACTCTTGTTGCATTAATGCTAATAGAGAGTATAATTTAGCCAACGGAGGAATTCGCATGAAAAAGAATCAAAAAAACCGCTTTGTCCGGTTATACACAATTTTATTAATTCTGATTTTAGCGCTGAATATTTTCATTCCGATGTTCCACAGCAATCGTATTGAAAATACCAGCTATTCCAACTTTTTAACCCAAGTCGAAAAGAAAAAAGTCAAAGAAGTCCAAGTAGATGGAAATGATGACATCATCTATTACACGCTAAAAAATGATGATAAGAAAAAAACTTATCAAACCGGAGAAATGAATGATAGCCAACTGGTTGACCGCTTAAAGAAAGCTGATGTCACATTTACCCAAACCATTCATCAATCTTCCATTTTAGATAATCCTTTTATCTACTTTTTAATTTCTTTCTTATTGCCACTCTTCTTTATTTCCTGGTTAATACGAAGAACGATGAAAAAGTTCCAGGATAAAATGGGTGGTGATTCAACCTTTACCTTTACCCCAGGAGGAAATGATGCAGGCAATGGTTTTGGCGGTTTCGGAGGTTTTGGAAACCTTGGCAAATCCAATGCGAAAGTTTATGAAGGAAAGAAAACCGGTATTACCTTTAAAGATGTAGCCGGCCAACAAGAAGCCAAAGACAACTTAGTGGAAATTGTCGATTTCTTAAACAATCCAAAAAAATATACCGAAATCGGTGCCACCATGCCAAAAGGTGCTTTATTAGTCGGCCCACCAGGAACCGGTAAAACTTTACTGGCTAAAGCCGTAGCCGGAGAAGCTGGAGTACCTTTCTTCTCCATTTCTGGTTCCGAATTTGTGGAAATGTTTGTCGGACGAGGTGCCGCAAAAGTCCGGGATCTATTTAAACAAGCCCGGGAAAAAGCTCCATGTATTGTCTTCATTGATGAAATCGATACCATCGGTAAACGTCGAGATGGCGCTGGTTCGATGGGTGGAAACGATGAACGTGAACAAACCTTAAACCAGTTATTAGCGGAAATGGATGGATTTGATGGCTCCAAAGGTGTAGTCTTACTAGCTGCTACCAACCGTCCGGAAATCCTAGACCCTGCCTTAACCAGACCTGGTCGATTTGACCGTCGAATTCCGGTAGAATTACCCGACTTAGCAGGTCGTGAAGCCATTTTAAAACTCCATGCCAAAAAGATTAAACATTCGCCCGATATTGATTTTAATGTCGTAGCTAGAGCGGCAGCGGGTAGTAGTGGAGCTGATCTTGCCAATATCATCAACGAAGGAGCCTTGTTAGCGATTCGTGATGGACGGAAACAAGTCGTACAAAAAGATTTAGAAGAAGCCATTGAAATTGTTATTGCCGGTGAACAAAAGAAAGGCGCTGTGATTTCACCAAAAGAGAAATTAATTGTTGCCTATCATGAAATTGGTCATGCCCTTGTTGCGGCCAAATCAAAGAATACTGCACCGGTACATAAGATTACGATTATCCCACGTACGAAAGGTGCCTTAGGTTATACGATGCAAGTCGAAGAAGATGAACAAAATCTCTTATCGCGTGATGAATTGTATGCCAAGATCGTTACCTATACCGCTGGTCGTGCTGCCGAAGAAATCATCTTTAATTCCTATACATCAGGTGCTTCCAACGATATCGAACAAGCGACTAAATTAGCACGTGCAATGATTACCCGTTTTGGAATGAGCCCAACCTTTGGCATGACGGCACTCGAAACCGTAAACAACCAATATTTAGGTGGCGATACTTCTTTAGCTTGTTCACCAGAAACAGCTGCCAGAGTAGATCAAGAAGTTATCACTTTGATCCAGCAAGCCCATGATGAAGCCGTTCAGATCTTAAAAGACAACTTAGCCAAACTTCATGAACTTGCCAAATACCTTTATGAAAAAGAAACCATTACCGGCGAACAATTCATGTATATCTTAAATAAACCTGCTGAAATCAGTACAAGCGGAGCTCAATAAGAGTTCCGCTTTTCTTGTGCGATTTAGTTTAAATATATCTGCTCTTGTTCCAAAGATACACCAAGGATTTTCGCAATTTGTTTTGTGGAATGATCCATCCACATAGCTCGAATAGCCTTTTTCCTGCTTTCTTCTGCACTTTTTAGAAACCCTTGCACATAGCCTTCTAAAAACGCTTCTTTAACACCTTCGGCAAATAGTTCGCTAATTTCTTTTTCCCAAATATATGCTTCCGCCTGGCTAAAAGCCTCACTTTTAGAAAATCCGGGAAATTCTTTTTCTAGTTCTTCCCAGGGAATTGTCGCAAATTTTATCTTCTTTGGATCAAACATATCGCTGGCTTTGTCTAAAGACAAATAAAAAGACTTAACCTGCATTAAGTCTTAATCCAAATCAACGGAAGTAATCTTCCATTCCCCTTTGACTTGCCGGCAAGTAAAGATAACTTGCCTTTTGACTAAAGGTAATTGATCGGCTTCTTTTTCAAGCTGTAAATAATAGTCTTTAAATAGTTTTTCTTTATTATTGGGATTGGCTTGTAGTTTAGCTTGAAAGGCTTCCGTAAATGTATCCTGTCCACTTTCTTGGTAGGCTTTGGCCGAAATACCTTTAGCACGTACTGTAACTAAATAGAAGTCTTTACCTTGGGATACATCACTGACTTGATACGAATCCCATTGTTTGCCAATGACATGTTTCATATACTTCACAAAATACGCTTTGATTTTTCCCGTATACCCAGCTTCTTTGGCCATTTGATCGATATTGGATGGTTGGGCTTGTTTCAAATAGGTATTAGCTTTTTGGACTTCGCCTTTTTGCATCGTCTGACAATAATTTTCCACAAGCGTTTGGCAAGTTTTGGCATCATTTTGACAACCCAAAAGAAAAAAGCCGCAAAATAGAAGCGCTAGAATCTTTTTCATGGCCTTATTGTATCATGATAGAATACAAATATGATACTTCATTTAAGCAGTGATAAACCGATTCAAGAAATATGTTTTGATTCCATCGATGCCGTCTTTGTCGCAGGGGCGCTACCTTTTTGTGACTATAACTGGGTCCTGTCGATTCGTAAACAATGTATCCAACATCACTGTCTCTTTCTTTTTCTCTCAACGGGTCCCGTTTTCATCAAAGATGGAAAAAGCTATACGATTCCAAGTGATTTGCAACATTCGCAAGCCCTAAAAGCCCAGATTGACTATTATCCGCATCAAGCTTTATTTAACCGCTTAGCCCATTCTACATTTCGTTCTTCTTTTACCTTACGCAAAAAAGAAAAAGCGTACCTTAATGAAAAAGGCTGGGACAAAATCGATGAACATGCCCATGCCTTCATTAAAGAACGCCTTAGTCTTGCTGCGCCGAAAAACGACGGGAAACAAACCCCGATGCATGGCCATCCAATCTTTCTAGCTCAGCACGCAACGGGGTGTTGTTGCAGAGGGTGTCTAGAAAAATGGCACCATATTCCCAAAGGTCAGCCACTAAGTTCTTATCAACAAGATCAAATTGTTTCTATTTTACTTGAGTGGATCGTGCGTCAAACAAGATGTTCAAAGTCTTGAATTTCGTTTACTACACCAGGTAAATGACGCAATTCATTCGCTTTACCCGACGAATCCACTATGACAATATTTCTGCATCCAGCTGTATAAGCGCATTGAATGCCATTGATGGCATCTTCAAAGATCATACAGTCTTTTAATGGAACAGCAATGTTCTTAGCGGCTTGTTGGTACATAGCTACTTTATCTTCATAACTTCCATCATCGTATACGATCATTTCAGGATTGATCCATTGATCCAGGTGAAAAGATTTCACAAAGAAATCGATATTTTCTTTAATGGAAGCACTTGCGATTGTGAAAGGGATGCCTTTCTCTTTTAGTGCATTAAAATATGCTTCGGCTCCTTTTACTAAATGGAAAGTTTCCGTATCTGCCTGACAATACTCGCGATAGAGTTTTTCTTTCATTTGGGAATACGCTTCGGCTTCCCGTTGGGTACAAGAACCATTAAATAAATACTCTATGATTTTTTTATTGGTGACCCCGTTACATTTGGTATGAAGTTCTTCCGAAGAAATGCCGCGTCCGCGAATCATTTCGGAAATCTTAGACCATGCCATAACATGTTTGGGATTATCAAAAAATAAGGTTCCATTAAAATCAAAAATTACGCCCTTCATATAATTGGTCTCCTAATACAATCCAATTCTATCCCGTTTAACGACACAAAATCCCCCTCATGTGTCATCTCGGAACATTATACCACGGTCTGTATATTTTTCTATGCCAAGAAAAAAACTCCCCAATCGGAGAGTTTTGAAGGCTTATAGTACGTTTTCGACAAATGCCACAACTTGTGGTTGACCTTGATAGCCAGAGAACGCATTCACTTGTTGGCCATCTTTAAAAGCGATAACTGTAGGAACGGCCATAATGCCAAATCTTTGGGCTAAGTCACTGGATTCATCAACATCCACATTCACAAATTTACATTTTCCTTCAAATTGCGATGCGACTTGTTCTAAAACAGGGGCCAACATCTTACAAGGTCCACACCAAGTTGCTGAGAAATCTGCGATTACTACACCTTTTTCGGCCATTAATGTATCAAATTTTTCGGTGTTAATTTTTTCTACCATAAAGACTTCCTCCTTACTAAAGATATTGTATCTATTTGAATACACAGTGTCTATTCAGATACATCTTCCTCTAATTGTTTCTTATATGAGTATAAATCTGAGCAATATTTTCCATCAAAACAAGCGCAACATAAGCCTAAACCATGAGCGGCTTCTTTGATTTCATCAACGCTTAAATACTTTAAAGAATCGGCTTCGATATAGTCTTCAATTTCTTTAACCGATAAACGAGCCCCAATCAATTCTTTGCGGGTTGAGGTATCGACCCCATAGAAACAAGGATACATGAAGACTGGAGAAGCAATCCGTACATGTACTTCTTTGGCCCCGGATTCTTTTAATAGACGAACGATTCGTCGTGATGTGGTTCCGCGCACAATAGAGTCATCAATCATCACAACGCGTTTGCCTTGTACCACACTTTCAACTGGGCTTAACTTCATCCGTACCCCACGATCACGTAATTCCTGGGTTGGTTGAATAAAGGTTCTTCCGACATAGCGGTTTTTCACTAAACCGGTTTCTAAAGGAAGACCGGATTGTTCGGCATAACCAATGGCAGCCGATAAGCTGGAATCCGGTACCCCGATGACAATATCAGCTTCTAGATCTTCATCATTTCTAGCTAAGATCACACCCGTTTCTTTCCGATAGGCATGCACATTGATCCCTTCGATTTCACTGTCGGGACGGGCAAAGTAAATATATTCCATCGAACACATATGATGTGAGGTATCTTGGGTATACGCAAAATGTTTAACCAGGCCTTTATTAAACTCTACGATTTCGCCGGGTTTTAAATCGACATGTTCATAGATACCCATGACTTCAAAGGCACAGGTTTCACTGGAAATGACATAGCCATCCCCATACGAAGCATAACTTAAAGGGCGCAGGCCATATTTATCCCGACAGGCATACATCTTTTCTTCATTCATCACAATAAAAGAAAAGGCTCCATCGATTTTCGCTGCCGCTTTTTGAATCCGTTCTAGTAAAGTTCCAGTTTGTTTCATTATCAAATGAAGAATGACTTCACTATCGGCGGTACCTTGAAAAATACATCCTTGATTTTCTAATTCTAAGCGTAATTCTTTGTCGTTATCAATTTGTCCATTATGGGCAATTCCAATACTTCCGGCATGGCCACGAGATACAATGGGTTGAATATTTTCCAACTCTTGTCCCCCAGCTGTACTATACCGGACATGCCCAATTGCACAATTTCCTTTTAAGGATTCAAGATCTTCTCGTTTAAAGACATCAATGGTCAAACCTGGACCTTTTTGAACCTGAATGGTCTGGCCATCGGATACGGCAATACCACTCGATTCTTGACCTCGATGTTGTAAGGAATGCAAACCATAATACGTAATGGATGATGCATTTTCGACTTGATAAGCACCAAATACACCACACTCTTCATGAATTTCATCAAACATACTGGATTCTCCTTTTTCGCAATCGTATTTTATCATGAACGCCCGTTCATAGGAACTAAAGATAATTGAACTTTTTGTTTCTCTTGGTCAATCTTATACACCCAGACTTTCACAATATCCCCTACCGCAACGATTTCACTTGGGTGTTTGATGCGATGATCGGCCATTTTTGAGATATGGACTAGCCCATCTTCATGTAAACCAATGTCGACAAAGGCACCAAAATCAACCACATTGTGCACTGTTCCTTCCAGTTCCTGACCAATATGGAGATCTTCCATCTCTAAGACATCTTTGCGTAAAAGCGGTCCTTCTTTCTGGTCTCTGTAATCGCGTAGTGGTTGGGCAAAGGCGGTGAGAATATCTGCTACGGTATAGGCATCACTACCTAGCTCTTTAGCCAGTTCTTGGGCATCAACTTGTTTGACTTTCGCTTGCACGTTCTGGCTGCCTAAATCAGAACTTTGGATATCTAAATGCGCTAGAATGGCCTTGGCAATGCCATACGATTCGGGGTGAATGCCAGTACGATCCAAAGGTTCTTTGCCATTTTCTACACGTAAGAACCCAGCACATTGTTCAAAGGCTTTCGGGCCTAATTTCTTCACTTTTTTAATTTGGGAACGACTGGTAATATCCCCATTTTCTTGGCGATAGTCGACAATGTTTTGTGCGGTTGTCGCATTTAAGCCGGATATATGTTTTAAAAGCGTAGGACTGGCCGTATTCACATTGACACCGACTAAGTTCACACTCTTATCAACCACAAAGTCCAAGCGTTCTTTTAGTTGTTTTTGTGGCAAATCGTGTTGGTATTGACCAACGCCAATGGATTGCGGATCAATTTTAATCAGTTCGGATAAAGGATCAAGTAAGCGTCGCGCAATGGAAATGGCACTACGTTGTTCGACATGCAGATCTGGTAATTCTTCAATCGCAAGCTTACTGGCACTATAGACACTGGCTCCGGCTTCGGAAACAATGGTATAGGCTACATCGAGTCCATACTTTTGAATGGTTTGGGCTACAAAGGCTTCACTTTCTCGCGATGCGGTTCCATTGCCAATCGCAATAATATTGACATGATATTGTTGGCATAGGGAAACGAGCGTTTTTTCCGCTTCTAATTTCTTTGGTTTGGGTGGATGCGGATAAATCACATCGACATGAAGGTTTCTACCTTGTTCATTGATAATAGCTAACTTACATCCCGTACGAAAAGCTGGGTCAAAGCCCATAATGATCTTATTTTTCATCGGTGCCTGCAATAAAAGTTTTTCAAGGTTCATCGAAAAGATATCCATACTCTGTTGTTGGGCTTTTTCGCTGAGTTGGCAGCGAATGCTTCGCTCTACGCTGGGAATCACTAAACGTTTTAATCCATCTTCAATGGCCAGGGCATAATAATTGGCACTGGGGCTATTGGGATAACGAATCAAATTCCGTTTGGTCCAATTCATTAAGTAGTCTTCATTGGATTCGATGTGTACGGAAAGAACTTTTTCTTTTTCTCCACGATCAATGGCCATGATGCGATGACTTGCCAGAGTTGTGACTTTTTCCGAATAGTCGTAATACATGCGATAGACTTTTTGTTGGTCATTGTGCTCTTTCTTTTCCTGGGTTTTGATGAAGCCATGATTCAACATCGAATCAAAGACTTTATTGCGCACTTTTTCATTTTCACTGACGCGTTGAGCCAAAATATCTTGAGCACCTTGCAGAGCTTCATCAATCGTTTTAACTTGGTCATTGAGATATTTTTGAATCTCTTTGGCATCAAAATATCGCGGACAAGAGGCAATCGTGTTAGCCAGGGGTTCTAAACCTTTTTCCTTTGCGATTGAAGCGCGGGTTTTCTTCTTTTGTTTATAGGGGCGATAGATTTCTTCCACTTCAACAAGCTTGGTACAATGCATGATCTGAAGTTTTAGATCCTCGGTTAAATGGCCTAAGGTTTCAATGCGATGCAGGACTTCTTCTTTGCGTTTTTCTAAGTTTTCCTGATATGCATATTGTTCTTGAATCAAACGAATTTGTTCTTCATCTAATCCATGGGTTCTTTCTTTTCGATAGCGGGCAATGAAAGGAACCGTACTTCCTTGCTCCAATAATTCCATCGTATTTGTGACTTGATTTAACCCAATTTTTAAGTCTTGGGAAATCTGTTCTAATAATTTTTCTTCCATAATTTTCCTCACAGTGAAAAAATTATAACATAGTTTATTTTCGCAAAAAAAGAAGACACGAATGTCTTCTTAAATTCCTTTTTTATGTAAGTAAAAACTATAGACCAGCACAAGAATACTTGAGGCAATCACGAAAATAATACCCCACATGATCTGATGGAAAAAAGCTCCAAAGATAAAGATAAAGCCGGATACCACAAGACAATAGCCGCCTAGGCGATTACTGCGATTCCAGTTTTCTTCTGAATCCAAAGACCATGGAGTTTTAATACCAACCGTATAATTCTTTTGGACTTTGGGCAGATAGTTTCCCAATAAAATAAATAGAAAGCCTAAAATGCCACCAACCCAAACATTCGTATTCATCGGATAGCCCAGACTATAGCTCACTATGATGCCCGTTATGATAATGGCCGTAACCGGACAAATCATCAAAATGATACGTAAGATAAAGTCGGGAATATTATTCTTCTTGGGATCATTCAAAGTAGAGACACAACAGAATACATGTATGCCAACAAGAAAAGCTAGTATCCCAAATAAAGCCCATGGCTTAGACATAAATCCATCTGGATTTCCATTGATATCAAAATGCACCGCTATGGTATCTGGCAATTGCGAATAAAAAATCAAATTCAAAGCTAAAGGAATGAAAAATAATACCAGACTAAATAGAAACCATTTATTTTTCTTCATCGGAATCCCCTCCTACAAATGATTGAAAATAACACAACATCTCTTCAAATACCGATGTGTTTAATTCATAAAAAATATAGTTTTTTTCTTTTTGTTCGCGAATCAAGCCAGCTTCTTTCAATAAAGATAAATGATACGAAATCGTTGCCTGGGTCATATCAAAATGATTGGCAATTTCACCAGCCGACATCTTACCTTTTTTTAAAAGGGTAAGAATATCTCTTCGTACCGGGGCTTTTAACGCTTTAAACGTTTTTTCAAACATTCTACTTACCTTCTACTTAGAAATATTTCTAAATAGACTATACAAGAAAGTCTGTCACTTATCAATATCTATTTAGATTTTTTTCGAAATAGAGTGTACAAAAATTGCTAAAAAAAGCCATTTTCTATACCCCCCAAAAAATTTTACGAAATTTTAATCAAAAAGTACGGTTTTTTGACAATTGTAAGCTCTTTACATCACTTTTCCGACGATTGGCGGAATATTTTTCCGATGATTGGCGGGAAATTTTTCCGACGATTGGTGGAGTTTTTTCCCGATAATTGGCGAAAATCCATTTTTCAATAGGTTTGTAAAATCAAATCATTTTCTGAAAATTATGCTAAAATATTACATGTTCATTAAGAACAAGGGAAAGGAAGATTATTGTGGTTTTTTCAAGCTTATTATTTCTATTTGCGTTTTTTACGCCGCATCTTTTTATCTATTTTTTTGCACCAAAAGACAAAAAGAATCTCGTTTTACTCATTTCCAGTTTAATCTTTTATGCCTGGGGTGGACCGAAGTATTTATTATTACTAATGTTAGAAACCTTTATCAGTTGGTATTTTGCCCAAAAGATTGCCACAGAACAGAATCCAAAAAGATATTTACTTCTTGCCTGTATTGGTCTATTAGGCTTATTAGGCATTTTTAAATATACGGGTTTCTTTTTAAGTAATTTACAATTTTTTATTCATTGGCCAGCTAAAATTCCTACGATTGTATTACCAATTGGTATTTCCTTTTATACTTTCCAATTACTATCCTATGTCGTTGATGTATACCGAAACGAAGTAGAGCCACAAAGCGATTATTGGAAATTACTCTTGTATTCCAGTTTATTTCATCAATGTATTGCCGGTCCCATCGTTCGGTATGAAACCGTACAAAACGAAATTGACCATCGGAAAGTCTTATTCAGTGATGTATTCTATGGCTTCCGTCGCTTCAGCATCGGCTTGGCCAAAAAAGCCATTCTTGCCAATTCCTGTGCTTCTATTACCGATACCTTATTGCCTGGGGGATTAAAGGGCATCCACAGTCAATCGGCTTTAGGTATCTGGCTGGCCATGCTTTGCTACATGTTACAGATCTACTTAGATTTCTCTGCTTATTCGGATATGGCAATTGGTATGGGACGGATGATTGGCTTTCACTATTTAGAGAACTTCAACTATCCCTATATTGCCAAAAGCGTCCAAGATTTTTGGCGTAGATGGCATATCTCTTTAAGTACCTTCTTTAGAGATTATGTCTATATCCCCCTTGGCGGCAATCGCTGCACTACAAAAAAATGGGTTCGCAATATGTTTGTCGTCTGGTTTTTAACCGGTATGTGGCATGGAGCCAGCTGGAATTATATTTTCTGGGGACTCTATTATTTCTGTTTCTTATTATTAGAGAAGTTTTATATCAAGGATCGCATGCCAGAGAACTGTAAACATATCTATACGCTACTTGTCATATTTTTTGGCTGGATCATCTTTAAATATTCGGATCTATCCCAGTTAAAAGCTGTCTTACTTGGACTCTTTGGCATTGGTTCGAATGGCTTCTATGGCATGAATGTCAAAACCGTTCTTTTCAGCAATATCTTCTTCTTGATCTTCTCGATTGTCGCATGTACGAATCTCGGAAAGATCGTAAAGAAAAAGGTGGAAACTAAAGCTCAGACAAACGATACAATTAGTGCTATTTATTCGATATTTGATGGAATCATGCCCGTTGTACTGCTATTTATTTCCGTACTTTCTTTATTAGGCAACAGCTACAATCCATTCTTATATTTTCAATTTTAGGAGGCAATCATGAAACAAAAGAAAAAATTTACCATTCTCACAAGATTATGTTCCGTTGTTTTATGTCTATGCTTAATGGTTACCGGCTGTTTAACCGGTGCCATGATCTTTGCCCGTCCTACAACCAGTACTTTGGAAAAAAGAAAATTGACAGCTTTTCCTAAATTTAGCGTATCAACTTTCTTAGACGGGAAATACTTTAGTGAGGTTTCCACTTGGTATTCGGATACCTTCCCAATGCGTGATACCTTAGTCGGCGTAGCTCAGAAGATGAAAAACCACTATGGCATTACCCAAAAGACCATGGTTGTCGGAACCAGTAAGCAGGCCGATCAAATTCCTACCAAAGAAAAGGTCAATAAAAAGGTAAAGACTGTGGATGTACCTAAGAACTATTCCTTTGACCAAGATATGCAGAATCAGATTTTATCGAACTTGTATGTCAAAGATGGGGCCGCCTACAGTGTCTATTATTTCGTTAAAGATTCAGCCGACATCTATATTCAATCACTCAATCATTTTGCCTCTAAAGTCAAAGGAACTTCTAAAGTCTATTCCTTATTAGTTCCCAACAATTCGGTTGTGCTTCCGGATAAAGAGCTAAAAAAACTGGGTGGATCAGATATGAAACAAGCCATCGATTATTACTACAAGAACTATAAAAATGTAACAGGGATTGATGCCTATTCAAATATTGAAAAGAATAAAAACAAATACTTGTACTTTAGAACCGACCACCATTGGACCGCTCTAGGGGCCTATCAAGCCTATAAGGCTTTATGTAAAGAAAAAAGTTGGAAGCCAGAAAAACTCAGTGGTTTTGAAAAGAAACGCTTTGAACCATTCTTAGGTACAGCCTATGATGAATTACATCTTTCCGAAATGGAAAACCATCCCGATTATGTCGATGCCTATATCCCACACGCAACCAATGACATGGTCTATTGGGATAATGACGGAAACAAAGTTCCGTATCATGTCATCACCGATGTCAGTGACTGGTCTGAAGGATCAGGGTATTATTGTTTCATCGGTGGGGATAAACCATTAGCCATCATTAAAAATCCGAAAAAGAAAAAAGGTAAATCCGTTTTATTAGTCAAAGAATCTTTTGGCAATAGCTTTGCCCTATTCTTAGTCGATCATTATAAAACCGTATATATCACCGATTTCCGTTGTACCAATATCAATCTTGCCGATTATTGTAAGGAACATAAAATCGATGATGTGATTTTTGAAAACAACATTTCCATCATTGGAAGTACCGAAGTTGCTTCCAAGTTCAATCAACTTGTCCATGATAGGGAATAAAAAAAGAACCTTGTAGAAATTTTCTACAAGGCTTTTCTTTATTCCATATGCGTACATTGGTCATAGATGGCTTTAGTTTCTGCATCGAAACAATAGAAACAAACATGCATCGTATAGTCTTTATTTTGATCCAGCCAGTCTGCAACGGTTTTTAAGGCAATTGGTACGGCTTCTTTTAAAGGATAGCCATAAACGCCGCAGGAAATCGCCGGAAAGGCAATGGAATGAATGTCATATTGTTTAGCTAAGGTCAAACTATTCCAGTAACAATCCCGTAAGGCATGGCTGTCTTCATGTTTGCCCGAATAGATTGGGCCAACGGTATGAATGACATATCTTGCCGATAATTGATAGCCTTGGGTAATTTTGGCTTGTCCGGTCTTGCAGCCATGAAGATTGCGACATTCTTCTAAGAGTTGTGGTCCAGCTTTCCGATGGATTGCCCCATCTACCCCACCGCCACCAAGTAAAGACGCATTGGCGGCATTGACAATACAATCTCCCGTAAAAGTGGTGATATCACCTTGAACGATTTTGATTTCACTTTCCAGATTCTTATCATCTAAAATCATTTCACAATAGACTTTTGGCAAATAATAAGACTGACCCCAAGGATTGATACTCAATCCACTAACCGCTTCACTGACATTACTGAGACGTAGGATTTCTGCTAAGCTTTCTTCTTTCACTTCACAGCTGGGACCCAATTCTTTTTCTTTCAGATTGGTAAAAGCAACATAGACATTATCTCCTTGTTCCATCGTCAAACGTAGTGGTCGATCTTCTTGCACCGGGATGAGAATCGTTTGATTCTTTTTACAGAGTTTTCTTAAGTAAATAAGAATGGCTTTATTGTTTTCATTGCTTGGTTCGGCATAAAGAGCCGCAATTAATTTTTCAAGTGTTTCCATGGCCTCATTATAGTCAAAGCACAGACTAATTTCTAGTCTGTGCTTTTACGAATCATATCACTTGTGATGGACGCAAGATCTTTTGCCCCACACATTTCCATCGTATCTTTGAGTTCCGATTGAAGACGATCTACATATACTTGCACACCTTCTTCTTGGGCTCCATAGATGCGGTTGACAAAAGGACGGGCAATCAATACTGCATCAGCACCAAGGGCCAAGGCTTTAAAGATATCCGTACCACTACGAATACCGCCATCGACAAAGATCTTCATATCTTTTCCCACGGCTTCCACAATTTCTGGTAAGACTGTTGCGCTGGCTGGTACGCCATCTAATACTCGACCACCATGGTTACTAACGACAATGGCAGCTGCTCCGGCATTTCGAGCCTTGATGGCCCCTTTTACCGTCATAATCCCTTTGACAATAAAGGGTACATCAGCTAAGGAAATAATCTCTTTCAATTCCGCTTCGGTCTTTCTTCCAGCAGGTGGAACAATGCCTTTTAAGAAAGGTAGACCCGATGCATCGACATCCATCGCTACCGCAAAGGCATGACTCTTTTGGACTAAGGCAAATTTTTCTAAGAAAGTTTCTTTGCCCCATGGTTTAATGGTAGGAATCCCAATGCCATCATTTTCGGCAATGGCCTGGGTGGCTGCTTCCATGGTTAAAGGCTTCATGCCATCCCCGGTAAAAGCGGCAATACCTGCTTCTTTACAAGCTGGAATCAAGATGTCATTATAGCTGACATCATCGTATTTATCGCCATAATGGAGATCCACATGTCCTACGGGACCGGCAAATACAGGTAAACGGAAGGTTTTGCCAAAGAGGGTACAAGTCGTATCCGCTTCGACATTTTCGGTTAAAGTATCCATATTCACATACAGCTTTTGCCAGGCTTCATAATTGCGAATAGCTCCAAGTCCACTGCCTTTGGCACCTGGGCCTGGCATCGTATTGCCACAAGCTTTTCCGTTACATACAGGACATGATTTACATAAGGGTCCCATATTGCCACGGGCAGCTTGTATAACTTTTTCATCTTTCATTTAAAACGCCTCTATTCTGCATTACTTGCGACGACTTTTACACGTGACCATAACGTCGCAATGATTTTACGTGCTTTCTCGTTATACCCGAAAACCTCATCTTTTGCATAACCGGTACGTGGGGTATAAGCACTGATACCTTTAAAGGTTGTTTGGGATAACTCTTCTTCGACCTTTTCGTTTGGGGAAGTATAACCTACATATTCGGAGTTATCTTTCGCATTGGCTTCTTGAATAATAAACTTCATAAATTCTAGTGCCAAAGGCACATTTTTGGCATTTTTCGGAATGACCATCGCATCGGTCCAGATGTTCGTTCCTTCGTTTGGCATAAAGAAGCCCATATTGCGATTTTCACTGCTGACATAAGCTCCATCACCGGAATAAATCAAGCCAAGAGCCTTACGCGCTTGAGCCATATTGTCGATGATCTCATCAGTAACAATTTCTGGATTCATCGTTTTTACACAAGTCTCCAGCCAATGATACGCATCATTGAGCTCTTGTTCATTTTCGGTATTCATCGAATAACCTAACGCTTTTAAAGCCATCATGAGCGAATCTCTTTCCGAATCATAGAGATAGATATCGCCTTTATATTTTGGATCCAAGAAGATGTTAAAGCCTTCCCGTTCTAAGTCTGCTTGCGAGACTTTTCGTTTATCATAGCTGATTCCTACACTGCCCCAGAAATATGGCACACTGTAGCCATTATTAGGATCATAGGCCAAATCTAAGATGGCTGGATTGATCTGGGCAAAAGTTTGTTTCAAAGCTTTTTGATCGAGTTTCTGCAAGAAACCTTCTTGAATCAAACGTTGAATCATGTAGTCACTTGGAATCAATAAGTCATAGCTTTCCCCATTGGCCACTTTAATATACATCTGTTCATTCGAATCAAAGTTATCCATGACAACACTAGCCCCGGTTTGATCTTCAAAGCGGGAAACCACTTCATCATTGATATATTCGCCAGGTAAATACAGATGTAAGGTTTGGCCAGCATATGGTTGGTTGCCCATTTTGTGCATGCCAAATAAAGAGAAAACTAAAGCACAAACCACCAACAATGCCACAAGAATTTTTGGCCCTTTGCGATGCGGACGCATTTCTAAAGAAGCACTTTTCTTACGCAACATTGGCAAGACATTCATACCAATTAAGATCAAGGTAATTAATACGACAACTACGGTTGAAATCGCATTGACACTTGGATTGACCCGTTTAGACATCGTATAGACCATGATGCTTAGATTCTTTACCCCACCTCCGGTCACAAAGTAGGAGATGATAAAGTCATCAAAAGACATTGTAAAGGCAATCAAAGCACCAGAAATAATGCCGGGCATAATTTCCGGAACAATGACTTGAGCAATGGCTTGAAATGGCGTAGCTCCAAGATCCATAGCCGCATCGGCTAAGTTAGGATCTAGTGCCCGAATCCGCGGCATGACGGATAAAATCACATACGGAATACAAAAGGCAATATGGGCCAGTAATAAAGTCACAAAGCCTTTTTGTACATTCAAAGTAATAAACAACAACATCAAACCAATAGCCGTTACAATATCCGGATTCATCAATGGAAAATCATCGACACGGGTAATAAAGGCCCGCATCCGTTTTCCGGATTGGGATAGACCAATAGCGGTAATGGTTCCAATAATAGTTGAAATCAAGGTAGCTAAAATCGCTACAATAATCGTGATATATAGACTGGACATCATGCCATGGCTTTTTAACATGGTTTGATACCAGCGCATCGAAAAACCGGTAAAGTGCGTTAATGATTTACTTTTATTAAAGGAGAAGACCACCATAAAGACGATCGGTAAATAAAAGAAAATCAAAGTTAAGGTCATTAAGGACCGACCAAACCAGCGACGTTCTTTTTTCATAGACGATCCTCCGCACTAGCCCCTTTTTCCTCAATTCTACGTACCAACATCATCAAAAGCATCATGATGACAGCCATAATCATACTGATGGCTGAACCAAAGTTCCATTCTCCTACGGTAATGAATTGATTTTCAATCACATTTCCAATCAAGAAGAACTGGCCACCTCCTAATAATTTAGGGATGAAGAAGCTGGATACCGCGGGTAAGAAAACTAAGGTAATGCCACTGACAACCCCACTTAAAGATAAGGGGAAAACCACCCGAATAAAAGTTTGAACCTTATTAGCCCCCAAATCGGAACTAGCTTCAATCAAGCTTTTATCCATCTTGGTCAATGAGGTATGAATCTGTAGAATCATAAAAGGTAAAAAGTTATAAACCATGCCTAATAAAACCGCACCTTCGGTATATAGAAGTTCGGTATGAATCCCAAAGATGCTTAAGAGTGAAGCAATCAAACCATCTTTGGATAAAAGTCCGATCCAGGCATAGGTTCGTACCAACATATTGATCCACATAGGTAGGGTTATACCTAAAACCAAGAGGTTTTGAACCTGTTTAGAACTACGGCTAATAAAATAGGCAATAGGATAGCCTAAAAGCAAACAGATGATGGTTGTCTTTAAGGCAATCACTAAAGAGCGCCATAGAATCAATAAGAAATCTGGGTCGGTAAAAAAGCGCACATAGTGAGAAAAGGTCAATTTAACCGGAACAACGCTGTTGCCTTCTTTCATCAGTGAGTACACTGCAATTAGAAGCATCGGCACCAACAACATCAATATGCTCCAAATTAAATACGGAATGACTAATTGACGAAACTTTTTCATTAGAAGCCCATCTTCTCCATGACATGAATATCTTCAGGGAAGAAAGTCAAGCCGACTTGTTTACCTTCTTCCACAAAATCGGTGGTATGAATCTTAAATTCACGTCCCGTTGTTGAGAATGTGACGGGATAAATGCCTTCCGTGATTTGATCAGGATCAAAGTCATAGTCAACATATAAGTCGATATCTGCATCTTCATCATCCAGTTTCCAAGCTTGCGCATTGGCCCAGGTTTTTAGATCGGTATCTAGGGTTTGGGATTCTTTGATTTCATCCGCAGTCTTAAAGAAACTGAAGGCACTCATCGCTTCATTGGCTTTTTTATTTTCGGTAACATGTTGGTCGACAACCCAGATCTTACGGCTGATCGACGTATGTTCGCTGGTTTCAAAGGTCACAGAATACTCCCCAATTTCCCGTTTTAAATCGGTTTCGATACGATTGATGGAAATCAATTCATCGGTTTCTGGATTCCAGGCTTGGGCATCAGCACGGGCAATGATTTCTTTATCGTCAATGTCTTCCATATCTTCTAAGTCCAGATAGAAGTCATTGGCAGAGATCTTCTCTTTGCCATCGGCACTGGCTACTTCATTGATACTGCGTACATGCATATTCACCGTAACCGAAGTTCCGGGTACGGTTTCGACCATGATTTCATAATGCACACCTTTAAAGAGGACACTTTCTACTTCACCGGTCATCTTTCCATCTTTGACATCGACAATATCGATATCTTCCGGACGAATAATGACATCGACTGGCTCATTTTCTTTAAAGCCGACATCGACGCAGTCAAAGACAATGTCATCGAATTTGATTTTTTTATCTTGGATCATACGACCAGGAATAATGTTGGATTCACCAATGAATTCAGCAACATAGCGGTTGGCAGGTTCATTGTAGATTTCTTCTGGTGTACCGAGCTGTTGGATCTGGCCATCTTTCATAACGACGATCTTATCGGACATCGTTAGGGCTTCTTCTTGGTCATGGGTGACAAAGATAAAGGTAATGCCGACTTCTTGTTGGATATTTTTTAGTTCATACTGCATTTCTTTGCGCAGTTTTAAATCCAGGGCACTTAGTGGTTCATCGAGTAAAAGGACGCGTGGTTCATTGGCCAGGGCACGGGCAATGGCTACACGTTGTTGCTGGCCACCAGATAAAAGGGTGACATCTCTTTTTTCATAGCCTTCTAGTCCAATTAATTTCAACATTCGCATGACTTTTTGATCGATGATATCTTTGGAAATCTTTTGAATTTTCAATCCATAGGCAATGTTGTCATAGACGTTCATATGCGGAAAGAGGGCATATTTTTGAAAGACGGTATTTAATTCTCTTTTATAAGGGGGAAGACTTTTAATGTCTTGGCCATTAAAGATGACTTCTCCTTCACTAGGTTCGAGAAACCCGGCTAAAATACGCAAAAGGGTCGTTTTTCCACAACCACTGGGTCCCAAAAGGGTGACAAATTCATTTTCATAGATATCCAAATCGATGCCTTTTAATACAACTTGGTCTTCAAAGTTCTTCACAATGTGACGAAACTGAATAATCTTTTTCTTCTCTTCCATATTTCTCTCCTAAAAAACGGGTGGATTTGATACCCATAGCACAACGGCTTCTTGTTGCGTACAATTTTCTAAATAGTGCGTTTTGGCACGCGATAAATAAAAGGTTTCTTTAGCTTTTACAAGATAGCTTTGACTGCCACAAACTAAGCGGATTCGCCCTTTTAGAACATAGCCGAATTCCTGGCCTCCATGGCTTTCCACAACTTGGGTTTTCTGATGGGGATGGAGGGTTAAAAGCAGGGGCTCCATTTGATTCTTTTGGGCATTGGGGACAATCCATTGCACTTGGGCATAGTCCCTTTCATCCACAAAGAAATCGTCTTTGCCAAAAACAATTTGTTCTTCGGGTTGTTCCGAAAAAAAGTCTTGTAGATTTGTACCTAAAGCTTCCAGAATATTTTCTAATGTCGAAATATTCGGGCTTGTCAGATCCCTTTCCAACTGGGATAGAAAACCTTTGGTTACTTCCGAACGGCTGGCCAGCTCAGACAAGGTTAAATCTTTTTTTAAGCGTAATTCTTTTAATTTCTCACCAATCTCCATATCTGCCTCGCTTGTTTCATTAAAGAAACTTTTTGTTTAGTTAATTAAACGCTGATTCATTATAGCTTATCATAGATATTCAAACAAGCTTTTTCGGCTAAAATTTGCGTAAAATTTTCAACGAATTTTTTATAGCTTTTTTGCGATGATTTCGCTATGATTATTTCGTGCTAGGAGGATAACATCATGCAAGAATTTAAACCTATGAAAGAAGGAAAAGTTCGTGAGATTTACGACAACAAAGACTCATTAATTATGGTCGCTACCGATCGTATTAGTGCCTTTGACGTGATTTTGAAAAACAAGGTAACGAAAAAAGGAACCGTTTTAACACAGATGTCAAAATTTTGGTTTGACTACACAAAAGATATCGTACCAAATCATATGATATCTGTTGACAACAAAGACATGCCTGAATTTTTCCAACAAGAACAATTTATTGGAAATTCGATGTTGGTAAAGAAACTCGAAATGCTTCCAATCGAATGCATTGTACGTGGCTATATTACCGGAAGTGGATGGGCAAGTTATCAAAAAGATGGAACCGTTTGTGGAATTCAATTACCCCAAGGTTTACAGGAATGCGATAAATTACCTGAACCAATCTACACCCCAAGTACCAAGGCCGAAATCGGGGACCACGATGAGAACATCAGCTTTGAAAAGAGTATTGATGTCTTAGAGAAACAATTCCCTGGTCATGGGCAAGAATATGCAACGAAGCTCAAAGAGGCAACGCTTGCACTTTATAAAGCTTGTGCGGATTATGCCCTAAGTCGTGGAATTATCATTGCGGATACCAAGTTTGAGTTTGGTCTTGATGAAAACGGAAACGTTGTCTTAGCCGATGAAATGTTGACTCCTGATAGTTCACGCTTCTGGCCATTAGATGGCTATAAACCTGGACAAAGCCAACCGTCTTTTGACAAACAATTTGTCCGTGACTGGTTAAAAGCCAATCCTGATAGCGACTACAATTTACCGCAAGAGATTATTGATAAAACCATTGCGAAATACAAAGAAGCGTATCATTTATTAACTGGAAAAGAAATCTAAGCATTTGCAGGATGGTCCTTACCATCCTGCCCTTTTTATGCGCATAAGATATGCAGCACAAAGGTAAAGGAACCTGTTATTACAGATTAAAGTAATCATTCAATCATTAAGCAAATGTCAACTTCTGCGTGTAAAACTATTTTTTTATCCACCATTCCTATGTGATCACAAAATAGAGGACAAGAGATTGACCGATTTAGGTCTATCTCTTTTTCTATGGAGAAACAAAAAAACGCTGCATTCAGCAACGTTTTCTTTAGTAATTGTTCTTGCCTACAAACACATTATATACACGTGTATAACGATAACTCTTTTTCCTTGCCAAGCCATCATACGCAACTACATTTAATTCTTCCATTTTCTGAATCGTACGATGAATCGTAGACTTAGACAATCCTGTCATATCTTCTAATTCTCTTTTTGTGAAAACAACTTGTGAAAGAATAATAGGCATAATTTTATATAAGGTAGAACTATGAATGGATTCCATTTTTTTCATATCTTCCTTATAAATTCGATTGATTTCGTTCATCTTATAAATAAAACTATTGCATTGATCCACAACACACTGAAGAAAAAACTTAATGTATCCCAAATAATTGCCTTTACGGCTTTCCATTAGATTGTATTGATAAGCTGGTTTATACAATTCTAAGATTTCTGACATATATAGAATCGGCTTATCTTGTTCAAATCGTGCCATTTGCATAGGTATCAGAGCTCTACCAAGTCGCCCATTTCCATCCGAATAGGCATGAATTGTTTCAAATTGTGCATGTGACAATGCCAAATTGATTAAATACGGATCAATAAACGGATCATTCATATATGCATATAAGTTCTCTAATAAACCATGTACATATTCCGGTGCTGGAGGAATAAAGATTGCATTCTCTATACCTGCGCCTTTTGGTCCTATCCAATTCTGCGTTGTTCGAATTGACCCTGGCTTTTTTTGAAATCCGCGAACACTATCCAGCAATAACTTATGCATTGTATTCACTAATTCAAAATCAATATCTTTTCCATCTTGAATCTTTTCATAGGCATATTCCACGGTTTTCTTCAGATTTTGAATTTCTTTGTTGTCATCTGTTTCATCCATGTACTTCAAATAATACATTTCATCTTGCGATATCTGTGTTCCTTCAATTTGTGTTGATTTTAAACTCTCACTCAACAAGATAGAATCTAAAAAATATTTTGAATCAAAATCCAAAGACTGTAGTTTCACTTTATACTCTGTATATTTTGCGTTTGCCTGTGACAAAAGCCGTAATAAGTCTTTATCCATTTTGTAATTAACGGGATACAAATTCGCATGAAAAGGTTTCATTTTGTTGACCTCCTGACTTTATTTGTCTCATTTTAACATAAAAAATGTCAGAATTTTAAATTTTGACACTTTCACACCTGTTTTTAGCCTATTTTGTGTCAAAATTTAATATTTTGACACAAATAAACCCCACCAGAAGTGGGGTTGACTTTAACGATTTGCGGTTTGTATCCAATGTTTGGCTTTTTCTAGATCTTTTGGGAAAGTCTTGAAATCCTTGAGTTTCCAAGTCCAGTTTTTTGACGAAAGGGTTCCTGGCGTATTAATGCGGGCTTCTGCCTTATAGCCACAAATATCCCAGATAGGTAAGATTACCGTATTGGCCTTACTGTCTAGAAGATACTGGCAGACCATTTCATTAAAGTTACGACAAGTATAGCCTTGTTTCTTAAAGAAACGACGTAAGCTAATGCGCTTATTGTTGGTATAGCCTTGATAAGCTTCCATAATCGTTTCATTATCATGGGTACCAGAATACAAGACGACATTTTCTTTCTTTTCCTGGCGCAGTTCTTTGGTTTCCATTTCAAACAACTGTACTTGAATACCCGGAATGGAGAATTCTTCTTCTAAGTCAAAGATGGCTTGACCTAAATCATCGCCTAAATCTTCTGCAACAAGTTCCATTGTAGGATTTTCTTGGGTCACATAACGTAAGATTTCTTCGCCTGGACTGTCTACCCAAACGCCTTCTTTAGCGGTTGGACAAGAAGCAGGAATCTTCCAGTAATTTACAAAGGCTCGGAAATGGTCAATACGAACCATGTCAAAACAACGGTTCATCCAGTCCATGCGTTGGCGCCAAAAACGATATTTATTCGTTTTCATATGGCGGAAATTATAGGTTGGCATGCCCCAGCGTTGTCCGTCTTCGGAAAAATAATCTGGTGGACAACCGGCAATGAATTCGGGTTCGCCATTGCGATCAATCATAAAATCCGGACGATCACTCCAAACATCCGCACTATCCAGATCCACATAAAAAGGAATATCCCCCATAATCTTTACGCCTTTTTTATGCGCATAGGTAATCACTTCATCCAATTGTTTATAGAAGATAAATTGCAGGAATTTAATATAGAAGATCTCTTCTTGTTGGTCGGTTAGATCCACGCCATTTGGATCATAGAACCAATCCCGGTATTCACTATCCCATTGGCGCCATGGTCGATTATCATGGAGTTTAGTAAATAGCGCAAATAAGGACCAGTTAGCCAACCAAAACGCTTCTTGTTCAAAGGCATGAAATTCTCTTTGATACTGAGAAAAATTCTTTTTAAAAGCCCGGAAGGCACGACGAAAATAGGTTTCTTTAAAAGCACGAACCTCATCATAATCTACAAAGTTTTTAAATTTGTTGCAGTTGACAATCGAACTCTGGGTTAATAAACCCATTTCACATAAACGATCAATATTAATATATATAGGATCTCCGGCAAAACTAGATAAGGTTTGATACGGAGAATGTGTACTGCCACTGCGCTGAATGGGTAAAATCTGCCAGATTTTAAAACCAGCGTCCGCAATACAATCAATAAATTTTAATGTTTTTGCACCTAAGTCTCCAATCCCTTGGTTACCTGGTGTACTAAATAGCGGGCATAAGACCCCTGCATTTCTTTCCATAATGTAACCCCTTTATTTTCATAAATTTTATCACATTTTTGATAGAATTGCCGAAAAAAAGTCGGCAGTATCCAATAAAAAACCACCTAACCAAAAGGCAAGGTGATTTCCTCAAAGAAAGAATTATTTCCTTTTTAAAATGGTATGATCTACTAAGTTACGCGCAATCAATAAGATATCTGGAATAATAGCCATATTGCACAATAAGTAGATGATTTGCCAGAAAGATAAAGGCACCAAATACAAAAGACCATGGAATAAAGAAAGCCCGATCACAAAGCCCGCTAACATACAAACCATTAAGATCTTACGTAGTTTAGTCATTGGTACACAGACCGTATATAAAACCGATAAAGACGTCCAGCTGGCAACAATGGTACAAATCGTAGAGAACTGAGCATCACTCATTGCCAAAGGAATACGGAATAAGTTACAAACCGCAACCGATAGAATAACCATGAAAGCCCCTGGAAACGCCCGACCAAAGACATGCCATAGGAAATGCCCCTGGACTCTTTCTTCATTCGGCTCTAAGGTCAAGATAAAGCCCGGTAATCCAGTACCTAGTAAAGAGACCATGGATAATTGAATTGGCTTAAAAGGATAGCCCGATAACCAGAAAATCGAGAATAAAGCTAAACCAAAAGAGAACATTGTCTTAACTAAGAACAAGGAAGCACTTCTTTGGATATTATTAATCGCAATTCTTCCTTCACGAAGAATGGCAGGCATCGCTTTAAACTGGTCTTTTAATAAAACCAGGCTGGCTACACTCTTAGTAGCTTCACTACCACTACCCATCGCAATCGAACAATCCGCTTCTTTTAGAGCCATGACATCATTGACACCATCCCCGGTCATCGCAACGGTATGGCCTTGGTCTTTTAAGGCAAGAACCATTTGTTTTTTCTGTTCCGGAGTTACTCGACCAAAGATGGAATAGTTTTGTACGGCTTGGTCAATATCTTTAACCGTCGTCATATCTACGGCTTTTCCTCGAACACCAGCTTTGGCGGCAATCGCCGCAACGGTTCTTGGATCATCCCCAGAAATGATTTTGACATCCACATCTTGTTTATAAAAATACGATAGAGTTCGACGAATATTAGGTCGCAAGACATCTTGGATACAAATCAAACCAATCACTTCATGATTCCCCTTTAAGGTATTTCCTATAATCGAACCACGCGCTAAAACTAAAACACGCATCCCTTGTTTGGCATATTCTTGAATTCTTGATTCTAACCAAGGTTGTTTCTGACTGCAAACAAATTGATAAGCACCGGTAATATAAGCTTTTTCCCCTTCAAAGACGACACCACTGGCTTTTCTGGCACTGGAGAAAGGTATAGTTCGCACACAAGTGCCATCGCCTTTTCCAGCATAGGCACGAATGGCTTGAGCCGTACTATTGTCATCGTCTAAAGCTGTATACATTCGCGATAAGATATATTGAATCTCTTCATCCGAACTAATACCTAGTCCATCCGTTAGAACAACTTTCATGGATCCTTGCGTAATGGTTCCGGTTTTATCCAGGCACAGAGTATCCACTCGTGCCAGGGTTTCAATACAATACAATTCTTGAATCAAGACTTTTTTACGGGCTAATTTTACGGCACCTAAAGCTAGAGCCGTACTGGTTAAAAGGACTAAGCCTTCCGGAATCATGCCAATGACAGCAGCAACTGTAGCTAGTACAGCATCCCGCCATGGGGTTTGGGCATCCATCATTTGTTTAATAAAAAGGGTCGCACCCGTAGGAATCAAAACAATGGTACAAAAACGAATAATCGCATCAATACTGTCACGTAATTCCGAAGGATATTGTTTTTCACGTTTGGCACTTTCCAGGATGGCATGGGAATAGGTATCTTTTCCGACTTGGACAACTTGGACTTTGGCTTTTCCAGAAACCACAAAGCTTCCGGACATCAAGGTATCCCCAAAGCGTTTTTCTACCGAATCACTTTCTCCAGTTAGAATGGATTCATTACATTCTACACTTCCATCCACACAAACAGCATCCACACAGACTTGATCGCCACTGGATAAATAGAGAATGTCGTTCTTTACAATTTGTTCAACGGGTAATTGCACGACTTTGCCATCTCGCAAGACTTTAGCTTTTTGTTGGTTCAATAAAGCCAGGTTGTCTAAGACTTTCTTCGAACGTAATTCCTGGATAATTCCAATCACAGTATTAATGACAACTAAACCAATAAAAAGCATGTTACGAAAGGAACCCGTTAGAGCCACCATTATAGCGAGTACAACGTTAATCCCATTAAATAGTGTAATGGAATTTTCTTTAATGATCTGGCCTACGGTTCGGGTATTTTGATCAATATAGACATTGGGTTTGGATTTTAAAACTTCTTCTTTCGTTAACCCAGTTTTGATGTTGGTGTGCTTATAAATCTTACATTTCATATCAAACATTCTACTCCAACCCCCTAGTAAAAAACAATGATTCTGCCACAAAAAAAAGATGTAGGCGCCTACATCTTTATAACTCTACAACGAGACTATCTGCATAGGTCTGAATGGCATCCAAATAAGCATGCAGATCCAATTGTTCTTCTAAAGCCTTTTGTAAGGTAAATAAGATCAAACGCGTATCAAAACCGCAGCAATTGCCCTTATGTACGGCCGGCGCTTTTTCTAAAGCTTCTAAGATCATGGGGATATCCTCTAGACTGCTTTCTTTTTCTAAGTCAAAAATCAATACGTTTTCACTGACAATGGCCTTTAAGGCATTTAATAAAGAAGGATACTTTTCTTCCAGCATAGCTACATACATGGCTTTAGAAGTGGGCTTAATGGCATACTTCCATAAGTCTTCTTGTCTACATGCAACAACAATCTGGCAACAATTGGTATCTGCTTCGAGTACTTGGGTAGTTTGTTTCAAACTCTCTTCTTTTTCATAGACATCAAATAATAAAGCCGAGTATTTCATGACATTCTCCTAATCCAAATCTTGTGGTAACGTAATTTTCTTATTTGAACGATCTGATTCAACAACTTTAATAGGCACTGAAGAATACCATTCGACTAGTTGGGCATCATCGGTTGCCATACGCCCTTCCTTAAAGGACTTTTCATAACAAGCGCGAATCAATTCGGTTTTAAAACATTGTGGGGTCTGGGCATTGTAGACACTGCTTCTTTCTGGGGTTTGACAGACATAGCCATTTTCCACAATCTTTACGGTATCTACACTTGGTACCATTAATAAGCACGCATCTTCGGTCTCCAGGGTTTCCTTTAAAGCGGCAATTTGGGCCTTGCTGACAAAAGGACGGGCCGCATCATGGATCATAACATAATCGCAGGTTACACTTCGTAACCCGATTCCCGCACTTTCCTGACGGGTTTTCCCACCAACATGTAACTCTACCTTAGCTTGACCTTGATAGCGTTCTTGCATGTATTCTCTATCTTCTAAGGCATACATCAAACAGATTTGTAGACAATCCGGATCTGATTGAAAGAGATTTAAACTTGCATCCAATAAAGTACTTCCAGCTTTTAATTCATGAAAAACTTTATTGTATGGCAGCTGCATTCTTGTTCCTTTACCAGCTGCAAGTAAACATACACTGTATTTCATAGTATGAACATTATAGCAAAGCTTTTTCACATATGCTAAAATAAAGAAAAAAAGATGAGAAAGAAAGGGAAAACTATGAAAAGAATCTGTTCTATTTTTCTGGTATTCATCTTAATTCTAGGCATTAGTGCTTGTAGTTCCGATGGCACAAAAGAAGCCACACAAGTTGTAAACCAATATTATAAAGACCTTCAAGCTGGAGATTTCACCAAAGCCCAAACACTATATACCGATGATGTCGAAGACGGCAATGGTTTAAGTGCCATATCTGCATCCATTAGTGGATTAGAAAATTCCTTTGGCGAAGATACTTTATCCGACCAACAAAAAACAACCATCAATGATTCAGCCAATGCATTTATGCAGACAGCTATGAAGACCTATGTAAAGAAGTATTCCATTGTTCGTACCGAAATCAAAAAAGATAAGAGCATTGTCCTGACCGTAAAAGTCAAAGGCTTTGATGTCAATGACTTCCAGAATATTGATACCAACGCCATTGAAAACAGTGTGGCCCCAAAATATGAAGAACAACTCAACCAGGTAACCAGTCAAGAACAAACCTATGATATTTTAAGCAATATGTTAGTCGACTTATTCTCAGCCTATTCTCAAGCCGTAGAAAACCTAGATACAAAAGCACATGCCGAACAATGTACCTTAGTACAACAAGGCAATCAATGGAAGATCAAAAAGATCGTTGTCCAACAAATCAAAGACACAGAATCCGCATAAAACAGGTACTGGCCCAGTATAACTAGGCCAGTATTTTTTTATTATTCAGCATTTACTTTGATAATCTAAACACTTTTTTCGACCTGTTTCGCCTAAAACTCTACACTTTTTCCGACCTCAATAGATAAATTAGCTTTTAGAGGCAATTATCACTTCATATATTTAAATAATTAAATATCAGCACAATCATTAGCTTCGAAAAATTTGTATAACTAAATAAATAGAAGCGTAAGTGTCCAATGTCACAAAATAAAAAATTCCGATTATATAATACTTGCCACCATATACAAAAACGATTGCATGTTGACAGAAAAAAAGAATTGCAAAAATCATAAATGTTTTTTTCATTTTGCAATTCTCTTATCACTTCTGCAATTTAGTATTTTAAATAATCCATACTACAGATCTATTTCATCATCATCTGCAAAACTAATTTCTGGTTGGATCCAGTCGAAAATCAAAAGGCTTCGAATAGTTCGTTTTATTTCATCTTCTCTTACACCAATCCAATGTGATTTCCAATCAAGAACATCATTAAAGACATCTAATTCTGTTACCTTATTCATCTTTTTACAAAGCTCGTCATAAGAAAACATTACGGTTGCCATCATTTCGGCTTGATTGGTATTTTTGATTCTGCAAAATAAATCCACGGTCTTATCTAAGCACTGTAGTTCTTCAGAAGAATATAGCTTCGGATCAAAAACAAAATTTGGGGTTACATGTGTTTCCACCATATTTTGGTCATTTTGTTGAGTCTCAATCATTAAGTTCGCATTAGATAAAACCGTAATACTATCCTTTACCTGCGCAGAATATGGACCATAGCTTGCTTTGGTAAAAGTAAAACCTGTTTTAATTCCAGATCGCGTAAGGACATAACAAATCTTTTGAAAGATTACTCTACCAACATGTAAAGCATATCGTTGTACATTTACCTGACGAACCACCTCAAGAATCAAAAGCCACTTCGTATTCAATGAAACATTATTTGTACCTTCCATTTGGGTACAGTTAAATTTAGCTTTTTCTAGATAATTAAAAGTTAATTTTTCTTGTTCTGTACCAAAAGGTGCATATATTTCAATTTCTATAGGAAGATCTTTTAATTCTTGATACATCTTAGGACCAACATCCTCCCATTTTAGTCCGCCATTTCCACAGCCCAAAGGAGGAAACGCTATAGAAGTTATTCCTAATTGTTTGTATGATTGACGAAACCACTTTAATCCTTCCGTAATATATGCAAACTTAGAGGGAGATCTCCAATGATCTTTTGTAGGGAAATTAATAACAGAAGCACCCGTTAAATCATGATAAATATATGGTTTACCTGGCTGGATCTTTCCTTCTTTACAAAGCATCTGATACTCACGAAACATTTCAGGATATCTTTTTTTGAATTCCAAGGCTATCCCTTTACCCATAACACCTACGCAATTTACAGTATTTACTAGCGTACTACATTTACTATCAAAAATATTTCCCAGTAGTATCTTCATTTTAATCCTCCCTTCTAAAGAAAACTTTTGGTGCTATAACAATTTCTTTTTGAAACCCACTTGATTGCAATTCTTGTTTTGCATGTTCATCAACAACAATCGCACCCATAACATAATCATAAGCAATTTTATTTGGCACCAATATTTCTGCACACTTAATTCGCTTTTTTATTTTTTGTTTATTGAAATCCTTATCAGTCCACGATTTATCATAAATCCGAGCAAACTCCAACCTTTCCATTCCTTCTTCCGGAGCATAAAATCGACTATAATCACTTGCCGCATTTCCATCCGAAACAACTGTACCTTCAAAATCTAATATAACTGATGAAATAGCTAACACGCATAATGACTGTGCCATCTCTTATCTCTTATACATCATCGGATTGCGTGGATCAAAGTATGCATTCGCATAGGAATGTAATAAGCCGCCATTTGGGACACATCTGTTATCTCGTTTATTTTGTACTTCAGACATAGCAATCGATACATGAGTCATTTTATTAACAAGGTTATAAGAAAGAATCCCATTACGAATGACAGAGGGAATATTAGATATAGCTTGAATATTATATACACTTTGTTTTTTGGTTTTTCTATAAAACAATTGACTTGGAACAGCCATAATCATACCCACCTCCTAATCAATTAACACTTTGTATACTGGTATTTAATTATACCATGCCTCGATATTACAATTTTAGAATCTTTAACGTAAAAGAAAAAAACATTCAACAAAATCAGAGCCTCACTACATTTCATGCATTTTGCTAATAACCCTTAATGTTACAAGGGGTGGAACGGAATAAAACGGTGTAATTATTACTTCATATATTTGAATGCTTCTTTTAGTATCTAACACCTTTTTGATGAAATCACTTTCTCTAGAATAGAACTAAAATCAACATCTTTGATAGCCCCATACTTGTTTGCTAAATAATTGTTCATGTAATCTTCACCTTTGCGTATTCCATTGGCTGTTTTGAAATCCGAAAGAGAAAAATGCACACTATTATTTGTTTTTTCATCTCTTTCAACAAATTTAATTTCATCTCTTCTAAATAAAGAAGCATCAAGGAAAATAGGATTATGCGTGTTAAAGATTAACTGTGCATGATTCTTATTAATTTCATCATTATGAAAAATAGAAATAATATTCATTAAAGCCATTGGGTGAATTGATGCATCAAATTCATCCATAACTAAAGTGCCGCCATTTACTAAAGCACTAACAATTAATGGAAACTCATTTATAAAACGAATCGTTCCATAGGATTCAAACAAATCAGCTGGTACCACAAGTTTGTTGTCATCAAAAACGGAACAGAGTTCAACATCTTCCCCTTCGCCTTTTGCTTTATATCCCAATGCATTTGAAGTAATTCCAAATTCTTTGGCCGCTTCCGTTAAAGTAGTTTCAACATAAATTGTATTTTCTTTTGGATTCGTGAATTTCCGCATGACTTCTACTGCATCCGAATGATAAGTAATCATGAATTTTTTTCGGAACCACTCTGTAATCAAAGCAACTAAGTCTTGCGCAAAAATTGTTTTAAAGCCATTCGTCAAAAAAAGTTCAGTATCCGACAAACTACTTTGTGCAATTTCCTTTGTCCTTGGAGTAATTCGATGAATACTCTTATTTGATAAAGGCCGAATAATAGAAGGCAGTGAAACCATAAAATCCTCACCCCGAGAAAATACATACCGGCCATTTACAGCCAGCTTTTCCAAAAGGATCTTACGATCATAATCATCTGAAAGAAAACCACCAAGCTCCACCACAAGACTATAGTTAATAAGAAAACCCTTCTCAACAAAGGAAATAGAAAGCTCTGTAGGACTTGGGTCAAGATTACAATTTGGAATGAATTCTAGATTTGAAGATGCTACATTAGGCGTCAAACCAATCTCCGAATTCTTAATATTACCTCTTAAAATAATTGCTCTTAAAGTATCCATCGCACCAATAATATTCGTTTTACCAGAAGCATTAGGACCATAGATAACCGCAGAACAAAGTCCTTTTTGAATCTTACGACCCACATTTTCTTTCAACAAACTATAGTCCAAACCCGTTTGTTTCGAGGCAGGTACCATAGAGAATGTCGTCTCATCAACAAATGATTTATAGTTTTTAATTTTAAATTCTAAAAGCATAGGTATCCCCCCCTTCCGTATTACTATCTTATCATTTATAAGGATCCTTATAAAGCAAAAGGCTGATTATTTTGCGAGATATTTGCAAATAAATGGTAATTATTGCACAGTAAATTGTAGATTTCGAAGCAAGTCATCACTCCAAACCCGTTTAAGCCCTTAGCAAAAAAGCCATGGTGAGATTTAGCATTCCACGTACTTAGAGCCATAAAATCCATCAAAAAGAGCCACTTAATCTATCACTTAGAGCCACTCAATCCACGAGATAGAGCCAATGTACAATCTCCTGTATTTTCAAGGTCTTTTAACAGATTATATGGCTCTAAGCCATGTAATGGGTGGCTCTGTTTAGTGGATTATGTTCTTTGAGCTCATAAACGCGATTGCTTTGTTATCACAAATAACATTTATCGTAGATTTTAATAAATCTTTATATAATGTAATTGACATTGTTATTTAAAATAGCTATTATTGTAGTGCTTTCTAATAATTATTAGAAAATTAATGAAATTATAATGTTTGGAGAAAAACATGAAAAAATTATCTATGAAGAAAATGGCTGATACTATCACCAGCAAAAGAAAAGAATGCAAGATCACACAAACAAAGCTTGCTGAATTAACAGGTATTAATCGTGCAATGATTAGTCGACTAGAGAGTTGTGACTACATGCCTTCGATTGAGCAACTAGAAGCGATTGCAGAAGTGCTTCATTTTGAAGTCACAGATTTATTTGAAGAAGAAAGAACTGCTTCTGAAAAACCGGTTTTAGATAAGAAATATAATGTAGCTGTAGCTGGAACGGGTTATGTTGGTTTATCTATTGCGACTTTATTGTCACAACACAACCATGTAACGGCAGTAGATATTATTCAAAAAAAAGTAAATTTAATTAACCAACGTAAATCACCTATTCAAGATGAATACATTGAAAAGTATTTGGCTGAAAAAGATTTGGATTTAGTTGCGACTTTAGATGGAGAAAATGCTTATAAGAATGCAGATTTTGTCGTTATTGCTGCACCAACTAACTACGACAGCAAGAAAAACTTCTTTGACTGTTCTGCAGTTGAATCTGTCATTGAATTAGTTCTTAAAGTAAATCCAAATGCAACCATGGTTATTAAATCAACGATTCCAGTTGGATATACTGCTTATGTAAGAAAGAAATACAATACAAAGAATATTATCTTTAGTCCTGAATTCTTAAGAGAAAGCAAGGCTTTATACGATAACTTGTATCCTTCTAGAATCATTGTTTCTTGTGATGAAGAATCAAAGGATAAAGCACATACATTCGCAAGCTTGCTTCAACAAGGTGCTATCAAAGAAAACATTGATACTTTATTTATGGGATTCACGGAAGCTGAAGCTGTTAAGTTATTTGCGAATACTTATTTAGCTTTACGTGTTTCTTATTTCAACGAATTAGATACATATGCTGAATCAAAGGGATTAAATACCGAAGAGATTATTGATGGTGTATGTTTAGATCCACGTATTGGTACCCACTACAACAATCCTTCTTTTGGATATGGAGGTTATTGTTTACCAAAGGACACCAAACAACTTCTTGCCAACTTTAACGATGTTCCACAAAATATGATTTCCGCTATTGTAGAAAGTAACCGAACAAGAAAAGACTACATTGCAGATAGAGTCTTAGAAATTGCAGGTGCTTATGAAGCCAATAGTACTTGGGATCCATGTAAAGAAGGAGAAAAAGTTATTGGTGTATATCGTTTAACGATGAAATCCAATTCAGATAACTTTAGACAGTCTTCGATTCAAGGGGTTATGAAACGAATCAAAGCTAAGGGAGCTACGGTTATTATTTATGAACCTACACTAGAAAATGGCGAAACCTTCTATGGCTCAGAAGTTGTGAATGACTTAAATAAATTCAAAAAGAAAAGCCAGGCAATCATCGCTAATCGATACGATTCCTGCCTGGACGATGTAAAAGATAAAGTTTATACAAGAGACATCTTCAAAAGAGACTAGTCTCAAAAAGGCTGCTGTTATCTAACAGCAGCCCTTTTTCTATTTAGTCATATAAAATTCTTTGTACCACTCAGCAAACTTTCTTAAGCCTTCTCTTAATGGCGTATGTGGTTTAAATCCAAAATCTTCTTCCAGTGCAGTTGTATCTGCATATGTTACCGGAACATCTCCCGGCTGCATTGGAACTAACTTCTTATGTGCTTCGAAATCATAATCTTCCGAAAGAACACCTGCACGAATCAGCTCCTGCTGCAGAATATCAACAAACTCAAGAAGATTCTCCGGATGGCTGTTACCAATATTATAGACTTTGTACGGTGGAACCGGTAAGCCGTCTTCTCCAGTCACTTTTTCCGGTGCTGCCTGCATTACACGCTTGATTCCCTCTACGATATCATCCACATAAGTAAAATCACGCTTGCAGTTTCCGTAATTAAAAATCTGAATCGTGTCATTATTCTTCAGCTTATTCGTAAAACCGAAATATGCCATATCCGGACGGCCAGCCGGGCCATATACTGTAAAGAATCGAAGACCTGTTGACGGAATATTATAAAGCTTGGAATATGCATGTGCCATCAACTCATTTGACTTCTTGGTCGCTGCATACAGAGATACCGGATTGTCCACTTTGTCCTCTGTAGAATACGGAACCTTCTTGTTTGATCCATAGACAGAAGAACTGGATGCATAAACCAGATGCTCAACACCTGTCTGTCCACCATCATAAGAATGACGGCAGGCTTCAAGAATATTATAAAAGCCAATCAGGTTTGACTCAATATATACATCCGGATTTGTGATGGAATAACGCACACCTGCCTGAGCAGCCAGATTTACTACAACCGCCGGCTTGTGTTCTTCAAAGATCTGATCAATAAGTACCTTATCTGCAATTGAACCCCTGATAAAATTCCAAGAAGATTCTGGATGCTGTGCTGCCAATTTCTCAATCTGCTGTAAGCGATATTCCTTAATAGATACATCATAGTAATCATTCATATTGTCGATGCCAATAATATGTACTGGATTTACATCACGCAAAAGTTTCATGACAAGATTTGAGCCAATGAAACCTGCGGCGCCAGTTATTAATATCATTTTATTTTTTATATCAACATTATTTTTTTTCATTTTATATTCTCCCCCTTATTTTTTCTATAATACTAATAATTTCCTCGTCCTGAATTCTAATCAAGTGCACGAGTGTAATTATGCTATATAATATTGCTCCCAAACATATTTGAATAAGTAATGTATAAATATGAATTCCTAAAACGTCTCCTATTTTTGCAACCATTAAATACATTACTACGCCAGGTATTATAAACCATAGGGCATTAAGTATATATTTTTTATAATCAAATTCTTTTCTAGCAAATTTAAATTGAACAACACAAACAGTAATCTCCGCCACCACAGTCCCTACTGCAACTCCGTAAGATTCAAATTTAGGAATTAACAACCAATTTATTAATAGATTAACACACGCTCCTGATACAATTGCATAAGTATATTGTTTATCTTTATTATTAGGGATCAAATCTTGATTTCTAACAATATTAGCTAATGTTGAGAATGGTAATGTTATTGATAACAGAGCAATAATATCTGCAGACTTCGAAAATTCACTTCCCCAAAATACTGGGGCAAAAACATGTGATACTCCTGCCATTCCTGCACTCATAGCAATTGCAATACAGAGCATATAATTAATTGATATTTTCATATAATTATTGCACTGTTTAATATTGTTATTTGCAATCAAGTTAGACATTTTGGGTAACATAACACTACCAAACGCCAATATCACACTTAATGGAATATTGAGTATTTTTTCGGCATTATCATATAATCCTAACTCAACTTTATTTCCGATACTACCGAGCATTATCTTATCCATGTATTTAAACAAACTTGTTGATATTACAGGAATAAATAAAACTAGCAATGGCTTAACATGTTTCTTTAAGTCAGTCCATTTTGGCAATCGGTACTTCGCATATTGAGGTACAATGAAAAACATTATACATTCTCCTGCCGCTTGTGAAGTTGCCATAATTACAATATATTTCCATAAATCACCTTTTTCTCTTACAAACAGGAAAATACAAGCAACCGATATTATTTTTATAATTGTATTTCTTGTGACATTCAATTTGAAATTTTCTATTCCAAAAAAGAACCAACTTACATCAAACAATGTTGCAATTACCATCAATCCCTGAATTGCAGAATAAATCCTATATTTTCCAGCAAAAAAAATTATATATATAGCATAGAGCAAACACGCCAGAATTCCCATAATGACATGAATTGTTAACAATTCACTATATGTAGTATTTAGCTTCTCTTGATCGTCTCTAACCTGAGCAATTTTTCTGTTTCCATAAAACTTAATTCCAAGCATTCCTAGCAATTGAAAATAATACGCAACAGAATAAGTATAAGAAAAAATCCCAAGATTCTCTGCACCTAATACGCGAGAAATATACGGTGAAGTAAGTAATGGAAGAATAATTATAATAATTTCATAAAATGATTGATATAATAAATTTTTCTTCACACTATTCTTCATATTTTCAGCCTCATTTCAAATCATCTTCAAATTTAGTTATTAGAATTTTTCTCTTTTCATCTTGAGAAAAAACTTTTATAAACATAAAATCATCCTCATGTTTATTTTCATATTCCTGTATATTCTCTATAATCCGAGCCGGTACCCCTCCACTATAAAATTATCAGGTACGTCATGTGTTACAACAGCTCCACAACCAATAATGCAATTACTTCCAATCTTTACGTTAGGCATAATAATAGCATTAGTTCCTATATGAACATTTGAACCTACACTTATACTTCCGAAAAGATCAATATTTTCTTTGCCCTCTATCGAGCTTATTTTTCGTAAAACCCAGCATCCTCCATCATGTGTAACGAATTGAACGCCTGCATTAATTCTAACATGATTTCCTAGTTTCACCAGGTAAGGTTCTGTGCCAAACTCTGCCGAAGAGTTTATCATACAATCTTCGCCAATAAGCACTCCCCTGTTTTTCCAATATTTAATACTATCTCTATTCTTTTTTATTTTGTTTACAATTCTAGATATTACACTCATTATAATACCTCAATAAGTTCTCTCCACTCTTTTGCAACTTTACTAGCTTCAAATGTTAGCGTCTTTGAAGTAGCCTTTTCAATCATATATTTTTTTTCTTGCTCTGGAGTCATATAGAAATCATAAAAAAATTTTGCTAAATTTCTTTCTTTTTCTTCTACATTCTTATCAAATACTGGCATAAGATATCCATAATCACACATAGTAATACCATCTATATTCTTTAATTCTGTGTCAGATAAAATTTCACTTGGACCAGAAGGACAATTTGTCGCAATTACAGGAACTTGACAGATCATAGCTTCTACCAAAGCATTAGGAAACCCTTCATAAAATGAAGCTAATACATAAAGATTAGATTGACCCACTTCTTCATGTGGATTTAACATAAATCCCTTAAATACTACCTTTTCATCAATTCCTGCTTCCGACGCCATTCTTCTTAAATTTTCTTCCTCAACTCCTTTGCCAATAAAAACCAATTTACTTGCGATTTCCGGATGAGCATTGCAAAACATTATATAAGATTTTAAAAGGTTAAATACTCCCTTTGCCTTAACAAGTGACCCCATTGTTGTAATCGTATACTCTGTTGGCACCTTTCTCACAAAATTTTTTCTGATTGCATCTATTTTATACGGATTACTAATTAATTTAATCTTTTTCTTTTCAATCTTATAATTCTTAATCAAATCATCAGCTATTAATTGAGTAGGTGAAACAATAGAATCCGCCTTTTTGTACATACAACGTATAGACCAATTCCATATATTTCTTTTATCTTTCCATTTAGCAGACATATGATTTCTCACTGAAACTATCCTTTTATGATTACCATTCACAAGCATATTAACCAAGTTAGGTAATTCCATAAATGAAATAATTGCCTTGGGGTTATTTTCTCGAATATATTTTTTTAATCCAATTACACTATGAACCAACAACCCATAATTATTGGTGTATTTTCTTTTGTTTATCTCTATTATATTTGCACCAGTTTTATAATCGCTTTCTGATTTTGATTGTAATAAAATCACATCAACATCATAATATTTCATCAACTCATCTGATAGAATCGAAACTACTCGTTCGCCCCCACCTTTTGCAAATTTCGATAATAAAAAACATATTTTCTGTTTCGATTTCACTTTAATCTCTCCTCTGAAAACTGAGTCAAAAAAATGTCCCTTCTATTTTGAATTTTACTCTTTCCATATTGTATTGACTGCCGGAAATTCTTTTCAGCCTCTTTAGCCATATTTTTCCAGTTCTTTTCTACTAGCATCGCTATTTCTATATAATTATTCTTTTTATTTGAAAAAATCATGTTTTCCGACAACAGCTCTGGTATTCCTCCCGTATGTGCCCCAATACAAAAACACGTAGAATTCATTGCCTCTATTAACGCTCTTGGCAACCCTTCTTGTTTGCTTGGTTGAATATAAATATCAACCTGTTGCAACCAAGTAAATACATCCTCATGAGGAATTAATCCTTTAAAAATCACATTTTTTTCAATTCCCAATTCTTTAGCAATTTTACGGAGATGAGATTGATCACCTCCACCAGCCATTTCATATTGGACATTAATTCCCTTTTTCAACAAAATTGGAATCGCTCGTAAAACACATTCTTGCCCTTTATATGGTACATCTACTGCAGCACTAGTCCCCAAAATTAATGTGTCACTTTTTTTAAGGCTATCATATCGTATTAATTTTTTCCTATTTAAAACAGTGTTGTCAGATATTTCTACATTAGAACAACAAACATATTTTCCATTCGTTGGATACCTTTTTTGTAAAAATTCATTTGTCACATAAATAGTATATGATGAATTTTTTAATTTTTTTCTAGTCTGTAACCACATTAAAGGTGCAATAAATTTTCCTTTTATATTATAGTTCCACAATGAATCCCATGGACACCCTACCATTTCTATTATATAAGGTTTGTTTTCTTGTCGAGCAATTTTTTCACACTCATTTCCAATAAAACTTGGTAACCTAATAATCATAAAATCAACATTTTTTACCAGTTCCGAAATATTTTTTATAACCTTTCTTTTTTTTAATTGTCCCGAAACGGATGATATATTTGCAACTTCATATACGGTAACATTTTCACTTTTAATTAATGATTTCTCATTCGGTTTCGTAGTATGAACCACTCGTATCGCAACATATATTTCATCAGCTATTTTTTTATATCTAGCAAATACTTTATCATTAATAACTGTTCCATAAAAATTCCCTTTTGAATCAGTTTCTAATGGTCCATCATAACAAAATAAACACTTCATCGTTTCATCTCCAAAATATTTTTGTAAAACTCATATACTTCTTGACTCGTATAATTTATATCCAACAATTTTTCAACATGTTTTTGTCCTGCTTTTGCCATTTCTAAAGCATCTGGATAATTTTGTAACATCTGATCAATTGCATTTGCCAATTGCATCGGTGATGCCTTATCAACAGTATATCCAGTTTTTCCATTAACCACAATGTCAGGAAATCCTCCCACATTTGTCGAAATTGTTGGAACACCTGCTGCTAGACTTTCTGCTGCCCCTCCCAAATTTTCACTATGAGACGGATGAACAGCTATAGCTAATTCTTTATATACTTCTTTTAAATCCGATCTAAATCCAGTAAATACTACATTATCTTTTAACTTTTCATGTGCATATAATTCTAATTTTTTTACATATTCCGTGCAATTATTCCAAGCTCCCCCAATAACAATTGCCTGAACATTTGGATGTTTCCTTATTACTATTTCCATGGCATCAAAAAAGTCTTCATGCCCTTTTATTCCTCTTTTTTGTCCCTTAATAATAGAAGGTTTATAAAAATAGCTTACCATTCCTATTAGTTTTTTATCTTTATCAATTCCAAATTCTTTATGTAATTTATTTGTATTTTCTTTATAAGAATAGACAGATTCCCCACCATATCCTCCATAATAAATTAGCCTTAAATTTTCTGGAATTATACCCTCGTTAAGATATGCCTTATAACTATACTTACAAGTTGGAATCCAATAGTCAACATGCTTTTTGGCCGTACATATATCTAATTTTCTATAAAACTTTTTTTCCAAGTGCAAAGGACCTGGAACTTGAAAAACCCTTGGAATATCACTAGAAGGCAATGCAAGCCTACAAAATAGCGCATTTGTCACAAAATGCATGTGTATAATATCTGGATGAATTTTTTTTACAATTTTTTTAAACTCTTTTTTTTGTCTAAAAAATTTAAATGGATTACTGAGTGGAAGGGAAGCATCAAATTGAATCACTTCCATTCCACTTTTCTTATACTTGTCTGCCATTCCACCTTTGATACTTGGTAACATACATATAATTTCTATTCCCATATCAGATAATTTCTTTGCTTGATTAAAAGCCCATGTAGCACCATCGTTAGTTTTAACAATTTGCAGAACTCGCATTATATCCACCTCCTCTATGTCTGTCATACAACTCAATTACAGTTATAACTATATAAATAATCAAAGCCTGTCCTAGCACAAACGCAAATCGATTTCTCGCTGCATTAATCAAAATGCTTGTAATACATCCCCAAAAAGCTAGTTGGTATCTATTCAATTTACTTCTTTCTTTTTTTGCCATCATTTTCCCTATTACAAAAAAGAAAATTATAATTCCCACAATACCAAAATTACAATAAGATTCAGCAACCTGACTAAATCCCATTCCAGCATATTTAGTTAAGAAATTATAATCTGAAGGCGTTACAAGCCGTAATCCTATAAATGGAACTATCTTACTTATGATATTAATCACCGGTGCGTAATAAGAGTATCCAAACATTAAATTTCTTGTTCCCCTTACCATTTCATCTAAAACATAAACAGATACCCTAATCTGCATTCCCATTTCAGTAAATGCATCTGTAAAATTCAAAGAAACATTATTAATTGAATTAGATATGCCAGCTTCTCTGTTAGCCGTAACAAATGGAATTATCACAAATACGATTACACACATCAATAAAATTATTTTTTTGTCCACTTTAAAATCTCTATATTTTGCTACGCCTATACACGCCAATACTGAGTAAAATACTTCCCCTTTATTTCCAGTCATTAAGAGAATAAAGGCTGATAAGCAATATAATATAATTCCTATTTTAATTTGCTTTTTATCTCCTGCTGCTATTACAAAAACGATTCCCATAGAATAAAGCATTAATATATACGCATATATATTACTGGTAGAAATTACGTTATCTCTAAATTCGGAATATGATCCACCCACTTTAAAAGCACCAATTGCAAGATAAAAACAATAAAACAAAAACACAATAATTAAAAACGCATATCCTATGTTAACAATTCCTTTATTATCTGATAAATTTTCAGCTACATTACGTCTAAAAGGCATAACAATACGTTGCTGTGTCAACTCAACATTTGCAGCAATAGCATATGTTATTATTGCTATCGTTCCCAACAAAATTGCTTCTGACAATTGTCCAGATTTTAAAAATCTCAAAGTGTAAGATGTATAATTTTGTAAGTATGTTTCTCCTAAGATATAATAAATTGCAACCAAGCCAAACTGAGTAAGGATTGTATATAGCATGATTACACTTGTCATACCTATCATAGATAACTTACAATTTGTCCAAAAACAAGCAACAGCAACTGCACTAGCTATTATAGCAATTATAGTTGCTCCTTTTGGTGACAATGATACCCCACTTACTATTTCAACTACTACATATATCCACAACATTAATAGAGTAAAAATACATATTACATTTTTTTTCATAATGATTTCCTATCTTTTTTTTGCAGGAATGCCAATATACGTACCAGGCTCAATTATATTTTGAACAACCACCGCTCCTGCACCAATCATACATTTTCCACATATTTCAACATTATTACTTACTGTTGCCCCAATTCCAATCCAAGTGTGACTACCAATTTTAACAGTTCCAGCAAGCTTCGCTCCAACCGAAATATGAGAATATGCTTCAATACTATTATCATGCTCAATGATTGCACCAGTATTAATAATACAGTGTTTTGCAATCCTCACGCCTGGATTAATTACAGCATTTGCCATAATTACCGTACCTTCTTCTATCACTGTATCTAATTTAGATATGACTGCCTTTGGATGAATCGCCTTATACCATTTTATATTTTCTAATTGATTTGCAATTTTTTCTCTAATATTAGAATTGCCAATAGCGATAACAAAAAATGCATCCTTATACTTATAATATTCTGATACTTTTCCTAAATATCGAAACTCCTCATAACTTTCTTTCGGCATTTTAGCATCATCTAAAAATCCAACAACAGAATCTCCCGAACATTGAACAATATCTGCTACTACCTTTCCATGACCACCTGCACCAATAATAACTACATTTTTTTTCATCTTAATCTTCCTTATTTTTTGTTCCTTTAAATTCTTCCATCGTCACAGATGTTGCAGACGAAATTCCTTCTCGTTTTAGCGCTATTTTAACTGTTTCTAAAATAATTTTTAAATCTCCTGCAAATGTGATTTTATCAACATACTGCACATCATATTTAAATTTTTCTTCCCATTTGACTGCATTTCTTCCATGAACCTGTGCATATCCAGAAAGACCCGGACGTACTTCATGTCGCCTATGCTGTTCAATGGAATAAAGCGGAAGATACTTTACAAGAAGTGGACGCGGTCCACATACTGAAAGAGTTCCATTTATCAAATTTATTACTTCTGGGAGCTCATCTAAACTTGTTGAACGAAGAAACTTTCCAAATTTTGTTAATCTTTCTTCATCTGACAAAAGATTTCCATTCGCATCACATTCATTTGTCATAGTTCGAAATTTATATAATTTAAAAATTTTTTCATCTTTTCCCGGTCTCTCCTGTGCAAACAACACAGGAGAACCTAATTTGATTCTAACCAAAATTGCCACTATTAGATATAACCACCAAAAAAACAGAAGTGCCATAATTCCGCATATCACATCCAATGGTCTTTTAAAATATTTTTCGTATATGCCATATGGCTTATGTTTCTTTACCATCTAGTAGAATGCCTCCTATTCAAAGCAAGCTCTTATCACTTCGATAATTCTATCCTGCTGCTCTGCTGTCATTTTATTGTCACTTGGCAGACATAATCCTCTTGTAAAAATATCCATACCTACATCAGCTACTCCGCCTGCAATATACGCATTTGATCTGGCACGTCCGTTTCCATCTCTGACAACAAATGGATTCAAACGATAAATCGGCTGCATATGCATTGGTTTCCAAATTGGACGCCCCTCAGCATTAATAGATGCAATCGCTTCCAGAATCTCTGTCGGGCAAGACTTTCCTGTTTCTTTTACATAGCACACATCCTGCTCGCCACGAACCTGCTTACACATTGCCTCTTTATCAATAATCAGACATGACAACCAGTAATTCGGCTGAGAATTTTCAAAGTCAATTGGATTCATAGAAACTGGAAGATCTTTTAATCCTTCTTTATATCTTTCGTAGATTGCTTTTTTCTGTGCAATATGTTCATTCAGATATGGGAACTGTCCACGAACTACACCAGCAACCACATTACTCATCCGATAGTTGTATCCCAGTTCTTCATGCTGATACCATGCAGCATTTTCTCTTGCCTGTGTAGACCATTTACGAACTTTATTTGCAGCCTCCTCATCGTCTGTCAGGAAGCAACCACCAGCACTTCCGGTGATAATCTTGTTTCCATTAAAGGAAATCGTATTATACTTTCCAAATGTACCAGTCTGTACCCCTTTATATGTAGCACCCATAGATTCTGCTGCATCTTCTACTAAAATGGCACCATGCTTTTTAATGATTGCATTTAACTCATCTACTTTTCCTGGTGTTCCATAAAGGTGGGCAACAACTACTACCTTCGTATCCGGATAAATTTCAAATGCTTTTTCAAGTGCCACCGGATCCATGTTCCATGTATCATATTCCGTATCAATAAATACTGGTTCACCGCCTTCGTAAACAACAGGATTTACAGTGGCATCAAAAGTCATATCTGAACAAAAAACTTTCTTTCCTTCCAATGCACCATGTCCAACTTTTGGCATACCATATGCTTCAATACCAGCTAATTTCATAGCAAGATGCAGTGATGCTGTTCCAGCAGATAACGCAACTGCATATTTACATCCGATATATTCACATGCCATTCTTTCAACTTCGTTGATATTCTTTCCAACTGTTGACATCCAGTTTGTTTCATATGCTTCTTTCACATATTCAATCTCCGGACCGTGCATAGTCGGGCTGCTTAACCATACTTTAGACTCAAACTTCTCAAATTTATTACTTTCTTTAAACATGATTTCTACCTCTTTTCATCCATTTTAATATTAAGCAATTTCTTTATTTACATCTTCTGGTCTTTTGAATGTTGGAACAACACTCCTCAGTGCTTCTTTTGCAATTAGATCATCCCCTGTATCGCAGGCATCTTTAAGCACCTGAATCTTCTGGTATATTTCTTTCTGGCTCAGTGCAGTATCTCTTTCGATGAAGATCATTCTGTTGTCTGTTTTATCCAGTTCCTCTGTCTTAACTAATAATTCCTCATATAGTTTCTCTCCCGGTCTTAATCCGGTTTCAACAATTTCAATTCCCTGTACACCGGACAGACGAATCATATTTTCTGCCAAATCCATAATCTTTACCGGCTGTCCCATATCCAAAACGAACAGCTCTCCATTATTGGCAATCGCACCGCTCTGAAGTACAAGCTGTGATGCTTCCGGAATTGTCATAAAATATCTGATGATTCGCTTATCTGTAACTGTAACCGGTCCGCCATTAGCTATCTGGCGTTTAAATAACGGAATAACTGATCCGGCACTGCCAAGTACATTTCCAAAACGTGTTGCACTGTATTTTACTTTTCCGTGTGTGCTTGCACTCTGAACGATCATCTCGCACATTCTCTTAGTTGCACCCATAACATTTGTAGGATTAACTGCTTTATCCGTTGATACCATCATAAAGCGTTCTGCACCATACTCCTCACAAAGCTCTACCAGATTCTGTGTTCCAAATACATTGTTGTAAATAGCTTCTACACAGTTATGCTCCATCAAAGGAACATGCTTATGAGCGGCTGCATTGATGATGATCTGCGGATGATATTTTTCAAATACTTTTTCCAGTGCTTTTCTATGAGTAATAGAGCAAATTTCAATCTGCAAATCCAGTTTATTTCCATAGGCAATCTTCAATTCCTGCTGAACATCATATGCACCATTCTCATAAATATCTAAGATAATGATTTTCTTCGGATTCATCTTTGCCAACTGTCTGCAAAGTTCTGATCCAATGGAACCACCACCGCCAGTAATAAGTACTATCTTGTCTTTGTAGTAAGCATTTGTTCTTTCATCAGAAACTACTAATGGTTTTCTAAATAAAAGCTCCTCAATATCAAATTCCCTAAGATGTCTCTTTCCTCCTGCTGCATACATAGTCGGATAATCATAAACTTTCAATTTGTATCCAGCATTTTTATAATATTCATAAAGAGCTTTCTTCTTTTCGGCATCCATAGATGGAATAGCAAAAATAATCTCCTGTACTTCAAACTCTCCTAACTTCTGAAGTGTTGCCTCATCTTCTGACCAAACTGGAATGTCATGAATTTCACGCCCAACTTTCTCTTTGTTTACATCAATAAATCCCCTTGGAATATAAGCTGCTTCTGAGTTATTCAAAAGTTCCTCAGCTAAACTGACTCCTACTCGACCAGCGCCAATAATTGCAACTTTGATTTTCTGAACTTCTTTATCATTTCCTGCTTCTATTCCAGAAAACAAACGTAATAATATAGAAAGTAGCTTTCCTCCAACTGTTTTCTGATTTCCGCATTTATACGCATAGCGATAAAGCATACGTAACGCTAACGCACCTAACAAGTTCATACTGGCTAATGACAACATTCTGGCAAATGTCATTTTTGCACTGGAAGCAGAAGTTCCAGACACAGATACACAATAAAAGCAATAGAATCGGTAAACAGCAGCCGGATATAACATTGTATCCCACCATATCTCCATACCTGCCCATATACTTTACCAATAAGACGTGCTGCAAAAACACACAATACAGAGAGGCATACTTGTTGAAGTATTCCTGTAGTTGATAACTTATCCATTCCTCCATACAGCACCAACAGTATTACTGCTGCTACTACATACACAATCAAATCATACCCGACCAGCATCCATCTGATATTTGGCGTACTGTTCTTCTTTGTACGATTCACGTTCATATTATTCTCATTCGCTCTATTCATTGTTTACCCCCCCCCACGAAAATTGGGCGGGTTTCATCCTTTCATAATTCTTTTTCAATTTTGTGGTTTACTTCTTTTCAAGTGGTGTAAACAAAACAGTTCCCTGCTCCGTTTCAATTCCCATTTCAAGTACGCTTGTTGATTTCACAATCGTTCCAGATTTTAATGTACAGCTATCTCCAATAAAGATATCCCAAATTTGTGGCAATTCATCCAAACTATGTGCACGAATAAACTTACCTACTTTTGTGATATATTGATCTGGATTTTCCAATTGATGTGTAGGTACATCATGCGGCGTATCCATCTTCATACTTCTGAATTTATGAAGTTCAAAGTATCTTTTATTTTGCCCCATTCTCTTTTACGTAAATAAAACGGGTCCTGGATCTTCTACCTTTATTGCTAGAGCGATTGCTGCCATGATTGGACTTAAAAAAACTAATCCACCAAAAGATAGAATGACATCCATACTTCTCTTAATATATTTATCATATAGAGTAGGGCGGCAATTACACTCTCCCATCTCCTTTATATAACCTTTTACACCATCTGCATTTTCTTTATACGAATCATCCTCTACAAAGATTACTCTTTTTCCTTCTAAAGGATTTTGTTCTTCTAAATCATTGGCATATACAGAGTCTGGTTGTTTCTTTTTAGCTAATATATTTAAACCAACAAAAGTAGCACCAGCTACAATACAAGAAATTCCAAAGGCCTTCTTCAATTTCTTTTTACCCATTATTTATCTCCTACTTGATTATTCACTGCTTCCAACAAAATCATTTAATCTATTTCATAAAAAAACGACCAGTAAGAAAGAATCTATATACTGGTCTGTGTGTTCTCTATAAATACTATTTTGTTTCTAAGTCTGGATGATACGTTGGTACAATTCTTTGTACGATTTCTTTTATGTTATTGACTTCTTGATAACTTGCTTCATCAATGTAAGCTAGATCTTTTTCAAATTGTTGATCATCCATTTTGATTGGATGGCCAATAAAGATTAGCTTGTTTTCGGTTTTTGTCATTCCTTCTTCATCCATTAATAATTCTTCATAGAGCTTTTCTCCTGGTCTTAGTCCAGTATATTCTACCTTAATGTCGACATCTGGGGTTAAACCAGATAATTTGATTAAGTTTCTTGCCATATCATCAATTTTGACGGGTTCTCCCATGTCTAAGACAAAGATTTCGCCACCTTTGGCATAAAGGCTTGCTTCTAGAACAAGGGATACGGCTTCTGGTATGGTCATAAAATAACGAATGATGTTTGGATCAGTTACTGTAACAGGTCCACCTTCGGCAATTTGTTTTTTAAACAAAGGAATCACAGAACCATTTGAACCTAATACATTTCCAAAACGAACCGCCATATAAATCGTTTCCGGATGTTTCCGAGACATCATTTGAATAACCATTTCACACAAACGCTTGCTGGCACCCATAATATTTGTTGGATTTACGGCTTTATCCGTAGAAATCAACAAGAAACGTTTGACACCATATCTTGCTGCAGCTTGTGCAACTTTATAGGTTCCCATCACATTATTCTTAATCGATTCATTTGGACTGTCTTCCATTAATGGCACATGTTTATGCGCAGCCGCATGGAAAATAATCTCTGGACGGTATTTGTCTAATACAGAATCTACTCGCTTAGTATTTCGTACTGAACCAATTAAAGTGACTATATTTAAATCTGGAACTTTACGTTTTAATTCTTGTTGGATCGAATACGCATTATTTTCATAAATATCAAAGATAATTAATTGTTTAGGCTTAGCTCTGGCAATCTGACGACAAAGTTCACTACCAATGGAACCTCCTCCACCAGTAACCATAACAACACGATTCTCTAATGATTTATAAATTTCTTCTAGATTAATATGCGTTTCTTCACGCCCTAAAAGCTCTTCAATTTCAACATCACGAATCTTAGAAACCTTGACATCTTCATTGACAATCTGTGCCATGCTCGGTACCGTTTGTACCTTACAATTGGTTTCTTTACAAATATTAATGATAGCCTTTTTATCCTGTGCACTTGCACTAGGCATGGCTAATATAATTTTATTAATATGATGTTTTTTAACTAATTCAGGAATAGTATGACGATTTCCTTCAATTTGAATACCCTCCAAATACCGTTTGTATTTATCTGGATTGTCATCCACTAAGGCTTCAACCTCGAAATCATGATTTGGATTACTACGACTTGCTTTAATGACCTCTCTAGCCGAAGAACCAGCTCCAACTAAAAGAACTCTTTCTCCACATGTTTCTTTCGAGTTATCCAAATTAATATACCGTAAGAAACGATACATAAAACGAATCGCTACACAAGAAACACCGCTAAAGAAATACCCCATTAAAAAGACACTTCGCGGTAAATTAAACCGGGGAATAAAAGAACATAAAACCACAGCAACAAGTAAGATAAGATAAGCTTCAATAATAGATATTAATTCATTTACACTCGCAAAAATCCATATACTATGGTACAAGCGCATGAAGTAATACACAAATATTGAAATAAGAACAATAACCGGAATAAACCAAGTTAAGTTAATAAGATATTTGGCTTCAATATTTGAAAGAACGAAGTCAAACCGCACCCATAGTGCAAAAAGATATGAAAGCGCAATACAGACTATGTCTGCCAAAACAATCAGCAACAACCGCTTACGATAGGAAGAATCCTTCCCTAATTCACTTTTATTTAACTGCATAGTATCATCCCTTTCCCTTTAATATACAATTATTTACTTAATTAAGCCATTTAATGCACTTTCTCCTTACTCATATCTGTAGCTAAACTATAAATATTATAAAGGATAAACAGTATTAACGCACTATGCGGAAGACCAGCTATAGTTCTTCAAGACCTAATTGTTAATATCTATTATATCACAAAGCTATAACATTAGCCATATTAGTTTACATTTTTACAAAGTACACAAGTTTCCTTTACAAAAAACCTAAAAAAAAGAAACATTCATGATTCCCATCAATGTTTCTTATTCCTGGTTTATGCTCTATTCCTCTGCACTTGTTCTAATTGCATCTTGTAGTAGATTTGGGCATGGATTTCTTCTTTTGCGATTTGATTGACTTCCTTTTCTTTATAGGTACTGGTAAAGAATTCATCCATGTAACAAATATTCTTTTTGCCATCAAGGAAGCAATATATTATACCGGCAATTCCTTGATTCAAAACTAAGGTACGACTTTGTACCGATGCATGGTCTTCCATAAGTTTACTTAGCCATTCACTGGAATCTAAATGATAAACGATCATCTTGCTCCCTCCTTTTTGTACTTTTATTATGGATAATAAGCGTACAAAAAAACAGTGATTCTTTGTATATTCTAGGAAGTAAAAAAGAAAAAATTGGTTTTAAAAGAAAATACCTTTAAATTTATTTTTATATCAAAGATTTACAGAAATTTATATAAAAATCTATCCTTCTTTTTTTGTTTTTCTTTTCTTCAAAAGAAATTAAGCAGGGTTTCTCTTTTATTTAATAAGTTTTGGCTTTTGTTTAAAAGAAATGATTCATTCTTTATTTTCATTTATCTAAATCTATAGATAATAAGAGTGCAAATAAGAAAAGGATTATGACTCCTCGCATAATGATACGGACTTTTCTTATCCGCAACTACCGCCAAGGTTGTCTATAGAGATAACCTTTTTTATTTTACTGTAATCGCATACATTTTCTACTTGTTTAAATACTTAGGATCAAGCGATAATAGAGGAAAGAAACATACAAGGAGGAAATTCGTATGGCTAATCGTTTTGTATTGAATGGTGTTTCCTACCATGGCTATGGAGCTATCCAGGCTGTAAGTGAAGAAATCAAAGATCATCATTTTCAAAAAGCTTTGGTGACAAGCGATCCAGATTTAATTAAATTTGGGGTCACAAAAAAAAGTCACAGATCTTTTGGATGAAGCCAAGATTGCGTATGAAGTCTTTAGCGAAATCCAACCAAACCCAACCATTGATAATGTAAAGAAAGGTCTAGAAGCTTTTAAAAACAGTGGAGCAGACTGTATTGTAGCCATTGGTGGTGGATCCAGTATGGATACCGCTAAAGCCATTGGGATTGTCGCAAAGAATCCGGAATTCTCAGATATTCGTTCTCTAGAAGGTGCCATTGTTTCGCCAAATGGCTGTGTACCAATCTTAGCCATTCCTACTACAGCTGGTACAGCTGCGGAAGTAACGATCAACTACGTTATTACCGATCCAGAAAAGAAACGTAAATTCGTTTGTGTGGATCCCCATGATATTCCGATCATTGCCTTTGTCGATCCAGACATGATGGCTTCGATGCCAGCCGGCTTAACCGCAGCTACCGGAATGGATGCTTTGACTCATGCGATTGAAGGCTATATTACGGCTGGTGCTTGGGAACTTTCTGACATGTTCCATTTAAAAGCCATTGAAGTGATTGGACGCTCTTTAAGAGGAGCCGTAAAGAATGAAAAAGAAGGTCGAGAAGGTATGGCTCTAGGCCAATACATTGCGGGTATGGGATTCTCCAATGTAGGTTTAGGTATTGACCATTCCATGGCCCATACGCTTTCCGCTTACTACAATACCCCACATGGTAAAGCCTGTGCCATTCTATTACCACCAGTTATGGCCTTTAATGCCGATGCCAGTGGCGAAAAATACCGTGAAATTGCCCGTGTATTAGGCGTAAAAGATGTAGATTCTATGAGTCCGAAAGAATACCGCCAAGCTGCGATTGATGCAGTCGCTCAATTAGGTAAAGATGTCGGTATTCCAGATAACTTAAAAGACATCGTTAAGCCAGAAGACATTCCAAGTCTTGCTCGCGATGCCATTAAAGATGCTTGTACGCCAGGTAATCCAAAACCTGTTACTGTAGAAGAAATTGAAGACTTGTTTAGAAGTCTTATCTAATAACTACCAGCTTCGGCTGGTATTTTTTATACGAAAACTTTGGCTTGAAGTTCTGTTTTTATTTCTGGGGTAATCCCTAATTGTGTTTCTAAAAAGGCATCCATACTGCCAAAGTTTTCCTCAATCGCAGTCCAAGCGGCTTCTAAGTATTCGGGTTTAGCTTGAAATAAAGATAAGATCTCTTCTCTTTTTTCTGGCTCTACCAGCTTTAAAGGGGCTAACAGCTTTAATTCATTGCGGCTGGTATGTTGGTTGGTTAATAAATAATCTTTCATGATTTCTTCTTTATCTACATCTAAGAGTGCTAGAAAGAAAGCCGAAACCAAACCACAACGATCCTTTCCCTCCGTACAATGCCAGAGAATCGTCCCTTCCTGTTGGCAAATGATAGAAAAAACTTTCTGGAATTGCTGGAGCGAATAAGGTTCGGTTACCATACGCTTATACATGTCACACATATTGGGAATGTTCTCTAGTAAAGAAAGAAAAGATTTCTCATGGGAAATCCCTAAGGTACTTTTTTCCATAATGGAAATATGTTCATAGTGGACATGAGGAATCATGCGATCGGGACTTTTTAGTATTTCGGCATGGGTACGTAAGTCAATGACGGTCTTTAGATGCCATTGTTCCTTTAAGGCTTTTTGATCTAAGAAAGTTAAATGATGCAGGGTATCACAACGAATATAGGCATGGGAAGCTATCTTCTGTCCTTTTCGGTTAACGATGCCAGAAAAATCCCGACAATTACTGGTTCCAATCAATTGAATTTCACTCATGGAAGAAGTATAGAACAAAAGTTTGTAATATACTAGAGGCAGGAGGTTGTTTATGTATTATCCCACTTTTTTGAAAAACAAAGACACCATAGGTATAACCGCTTTATCTAGTGGTGTCGGTCATAAATTAGATTCTTTTAATGAATCCATCCAGTATATCCATACTCAAGGCTTTCAAACGAAAGAAACATCTGATGTTCGTTCCAATACGGAACCAAGCGCAGACGCAAAGATTCGGGTAAAGGAATTCAACACATTATTAGAAGATACTTCTATTTCTGCAATCTGGTGTGCTGCGGGTGGAGACTTTCAAGTAGAAACGATGCCTTATATTGACTTTGATTCCATCAAAGCTCATCCTAAATGGTTCCTGGGAGCCAGCGATCCCACCAATTTATTATTCCCAGTTACTTGTCATTGTGACATAGCGACCATTTATGGCTTTAATGCCGGATCCTTTGATGCCTATGGCATCAATGCCTATAGTCAAAGCTATTTTGATTTTTTGAAAGGAAACAATCAACCGCTTGTTTCCTCCACCAAACACCAACACGTAGACTTCTATAACGAAGGAGCACCGATTTTAAATACGTCCACTTACTACCAAGGTGAAGTTTCTGTAAAGGCAAGACTACTAGGTGGTTGTTTAGAAAGCATTAATGACTTAGCCGGAACCCCTTTTGACTTTACGCAAGAATTTATCCAACGCTATGAAAACGATGGCATCGTTTGGTTCTTTGACATCTTCTCCATGAATTCTTGTGATGTCTATCGAGCTTTATTAAAGATGAAAGTCTTAAACTATTTCCAAACTACCAAAGCCATCTTAGTGGGTCGCGTTCTTTTTGAAAATGTATCCGAACTAATTAACTACCACGAAGCTTTTCAAAGAGCTTGTCCAAATATTCCACTAATCTTTGAAACAGACATTGGACATACCTACCCACATTTCTATGTCATTAATGGAGCTCTGGCTCAAATTGATGTGAAACAAGGAAAAGGAAATATACAATACATTCTAAAGTAAGATCAAAAAAACCAAGAAGAGCCTATATAGGCCTTTCTTGGTTTTTAATGGGAAAGATTTACAGGCATTTTAATCGAATAAATCATCGATTGTTAATAGCGTTGCATGATCTTTTCTAGCTTGTTCAATAACGAATTTTGTATACCCTGATTTACTAAAAAACCATAAATGTTTTTCTTCCATATTTGGAAAAACTTTTGTAGCGGTCAGTAAATCTTCGTATTCATCATAAGGCATTGGATGACTGGTAAACTTACACTCGACAAAAATAGCTTTTCTTCCACTACGATCGATTGCCAGTAGATCCACATCATCTTGGGCTTTTATTACAGGATTGCTTCCCCACCATTTTCCATCCATACCACAATATTCGGTTTCAATGGTATAGGTATTCTGCATTCGACTAGCTACCGTATTTAAACCAAAGAATTTTCGCATTGTTGGCTGGTCTTCTTTTTGCACCAGAGTCTCACAGATTTCCCAAAGCTTTTCTTGGGCACTTCCTTTATGACCCGTTAAATGGTGTTCCCCGCTACCACTGGAAATCTCTTGATACAAATTCTTGGTTAAATCAATCTGGTAAATGGAATCATACAAACGACTGACAGCCGAAATGATTTCACTATTTAATTCAGCTTTTTTCCTAGCAACTTGGGCCGTACGCAACAATTGGTGCAGTTGTTGGTCTTTGGCATGTTTCTCATCGGTATTAATAAAGACACCATCAAAGGACTTCGGTGACCCATCCATTCTTCGGGACAAACCACCTGCGGCATGAAACCAATAGTATTCCCCATTTTTAGCTTGTAGACGGTATTCTACATCAAAGACTCTCTTACCTGACCGATCCGAAACCGTTAAGACCTATTCATGAATCGAAAAAGCTTTATCTTCGGGATGTAAACGACTCGACCAAGCCTCAAAAGTATTCGGAAAATCTGCTTCTGAGACAAAGCCCAACATTTGCCGCAAGGTATCTGACCATTGCACCAACGTTAAATGATAATGACGCTCATACTCCAAATGCCAAGAACCTGAATTCAGCGCATAGTGAATATTTTTAAACGAGGTAATCTGACTCTCTAGTTCTTTTTTATATTCTTCGATTGTTTTTCCCATAGTGACTACCTTAATGATTCCGTTTCTAGACTGCTACTCCCTTAAGTATAACACTACCTGATACCAAAGATTGACTCGCATAAAAGAAAAAAGCCAAAATCTCTGAATAATCAGAAAGTTTGGCTTAAGATGATTGAATGATATGTATTACTTACGAACTGGATTTCCTTCTTTATCCCAAATTCCAAAGCCTGTGATGGCACAGATAATAGAGAAAATAGGAACAATAAAGATAAACCATGCATAAGGAATATAAGCCGTCGAACAACCTAATACACCCATAACATAAATCGTAGCAACTCCCCATGGAACAATTGGTGCTGATAAAGTACCTGAATCTTCCAAGGTTCGAGACAAGACTTTTCGGTTAATATTCATATCCTCAAAGGTTGATTCAAAAGTTTGTTCAGTAACAATAATGGAAACCGTTTGTCCACCAGCTGTTAAGAAGTTGACAATATAACAGTAAATCAACGTAACGATAATCAAGATCGTACGGTTCTTGATAAACTTCAACAAAACATTCTTTGCCAAGACATCAAGAATTCCCGTAGAAGTAATAACGGCACCCATAACACTGGCAACCATAAAGGTTACAAGTAATTCAGACATCGATAGAACCCCACCACGGTTCAACATTGGATCAACAATTGCGACCCCAGTTTTAATGCTGAAACCATTGAAGGCATAGTTCATCAAATCTACAAAGTTTACACCTTGGAAAACCATCGCAAAGACAGCGGAAATTACGACCGCTAATCCCATACCTAATAAAGAAGGAATCTTGAATACCGAAATCAAGACAACCAAGATAGCTGGTAAAATCAATAAGATATTGATATTAAAATGATGACTTAAAGTATCCATAATCAACTTTTGTTGGGCAAGATCCATCGAACCACCACTATAATGTAAACCAGCAATTGTAAATAGAATCAAAGCCACAACCCCAGCTGGAATCGTTGTAAACTGCATAGAGTGAATATGGTCATATAAAGGAACTTTTGAAACGCCACTAGCTAAGTTAGTCGTATCCGATAAAGGTGACATCTTATCCCCTAACCAAGCACCAGATACAACGGCACCGACAACGAGTGGTACAGGAATACTAGTCGTAGACGCAATTCCTACCATAGCTAGACCCATAGTCGCAATAGAACCAAAAGAAGTTCCGGTAAATTCCGAAGTTAAAGCACAAAGAACAAAAGCTAAAGGTACTAAGATCTTTGGTGAAATGACACGCATTCCATAATACATCAAAGATGGAACGGTTCCACCTGCCATCCAGATACCTACTAACATACCAACCATAATAACGATCAAGAAAGTTGGCATACAATCCGCTGCTGTTTTAATAATATTCTGTTCCACTTCTTGCCATGGAATATTCAATAACTTCGTTGCGATAACCGCTACAATAACGCCCGCAAATACGGATAAGGTAGTATTTACGCCCATATTGATCATAACGATCAATACAAGAATAATGGCTAAAAATGTCACAACCGCAAAGGCTGTGGAAGGCTGTTTTCTCTCTTTATTCATAATCTCATCTCCTACAATAATTCCTCTTTCAAAAAGTTAACGGCACCATCCATGCGCGCTTTTCGATAATCAAAGGATTTAAAACGATGCTCAGCCCCTTTGACAATAATACATTGAGCCCGTTCTTTAAAAATCTCCTTATATTTATAACTACAAGTACAAGAAGCCGTAATATCTTGGTCTCCATGAATCGTTAAGACCTTTTTATCAAACTTTGCGGCTTCCTTGAAAGGATCCAAGGTACACGCATCTTGATAAAACTTCAAACTCAACTTCAATCCTTCCACATCTGCACAACCATCTTTTTCGATGTTGGAAACATCTTGGCCACACAAAGTTAAATGGTCTTGTAAGTTATATACTAGATCTGGTGCTGGGCACCACATCGATAAGGCCTGAATCTGATCCTTACATTGTCCAGCTACCATCGAAGCTACACAGCCACCTAAGCTGCATCCATGTAAGGCAATCTTCTTTTTATCCACAAAGTCAAGCGATCGTACATACTCTAACATCGCTTTGGCATCTGCAATTTCACTGGAAATGGTCATATCTTCAAACTTTCCATCGCTCTCTCCACTACCATTCATATCAAAACGAACACTGGCAATGCCTTCCTTACATAAGCGTTGGGAAAGTTCATTATGCACGAAATTGATCTCATTGCGATCATCACAAAAGCCATGAAGAATGATGACCATAGGAACTGGTTTTTCACGATCTTCTGGAACATGCAACATCCCTCGCAAGGTTAATCCATCTCGCTGTATTTCGACATATTTTTGCATATCTACTCCTCCGACCAAAGTATAATACCATAGTTCTCCCAAAATTGCTCATATTTTTTAAACATATGTACACAAATAAAAAACAATAAGAATAAAAGTTGAAAATTTTGATCCTTTTTCCCGTTTTGTCGTATTAAAGAATGGAAACTATTTCCTAGAAAGAGGACAAATATGTCAAAACCTAATTTGTTAAATGATTTGGCTTTTAAATTTGTCTTTGGGCAAGACACCAAAGAAGCCAATCAAGCTTTAAAAGGAATTCTTGAAGTCTTTTTGAATCAGAAAATTCATAAAGTGCAAGTAAAGAACCCAGAATTAATTACTACCAGTGAAGAAATGAAAAACGCCTGTCTAAATCTACTTGTGGAATTTGATGATGACACCCAAGTCAATCTGGAAATGCAGGCAGCTTCTACCACTGACTCCATTTCTTTCCGTGCCCAATACGATCTAGCCCGTGTACACGCCAAACAAGATATGAGAGGAAAACTGTACAAGCACATCAAACCAACGGTCGTACTTTTCTTCTGTAACTTTACAATCAATCCGCGTTCTTCCTTTGAGAACCACTTTCAGTATCGCTTAGAAGATGGATATCCTTTATGTAGCGAAAAAGATCCTTGTCGCATCATCTTCATTGAAATGACCAAAGTAAACTTTAATAAACCATTAAATGAGATGAACACAAAAGAACGTTTGATTTACTATTTTACGCATTGTCAAGACAAAGATGCAATTGGCGGCTAATTCGGTGCGCCTCTAGCGGTCATACCGGTTTCGAATGACGTTTGAATCGGGGCAACATGACGGATAATCGGTGTAATAGGACCTCCTTAATGCTATAGTTTGACTGTAGTGAAAGGAGGTCTTTTTGTATGCAGAAAAGCACTACAATTATTGGTGTTCTTGAAATGTTAGGAGACGGCTTCTCTTATAACGACATTCGTACAAGATATGCGATTGGTAATAGCACTATCACTGACATTAACAAAAAGTTTTAGGCAATGGATGTAACTCTTAAACAACTTCATTCTATTACCGAAAAATGAATATTTGCCAAAAATTGGGAATAGAATAATGACAGAACCCACTAATTGTCTTAAATTATGCTTGTGATGGTTATTACCGAAAAGTTGATAATTTTTAAAAAGCGGGAATAGGAGAGGATGTTATGCAACTTATTGTTAGAAAAAAATATTTAGATGAGTTGATTGAATTATATGGTACACCCGATATAAAGGTTATTACTGGAATCCGGCGTAGTGGGAAATCAGTATTACTTCAGGAATTTATCACATATTTAAAATCATTATTTTAAACAATTGGATGGTCAATCGTAATTGAAAGATAGACCTTTTGTTTAGTATCCATATGCGCTTTGATGGCATCTTTGATTTGATCTAAAGAGTATTTTTCATCAAATGGAACCACCAAATCAAAAACCAAGTTACAATGACTCGGTCCATTCACGACGCGGAAGTCATGGAAAGTCCAACCACGATCAATTTCCCGAATCGCTTTATTAACCTTTGCCTTAAAGGCATCCGTTACTGGATCCTGTAGTAAAATTGGATCCATATGAATTACTAAATCAATGCCCTCTTTTGCTTTGATTTCATGTTCAATATTATCAATCACATCATGGGTCTTTAAGATGTCATCATGGGCATCTACTTCCACATGAATACTGGCAAAAATCCGTCCCGGACCATAATCGTGAATCATCGTATCATGTACCCCTAAAATCAAGTCATGATTTAAAACCATCTTCTCTAGATCTTTGACCATTTCTGGATCCGGTGCACGTCCAATCAAAGAAGAAGATGTATCTTTTAATAATTCATAAGCATTCTTTAAAATCACAAAAGAAAGAACCAAACCCATATATCCATCTAAGTTAAAATGCAAGAGTGGGGATAAGATACTGGAAACTAGAACTCCACTAGTTCCAATCACATCGCTCATCGCATCAACTGCTACGGCTTTTAATAAAGAGGAAGAATACGTTTTTGCCAAGGCATTATTGTAAGAATACATATAGAGTTTTACTAAAATCGATACCAACAAGATACCAATCGTTACCCAACGAAAATCAATCGCTTGGGGATGAAGGATGTTATTAATACTCTCCTTAAACATTTCCACACCCAATAACGCTATCAACATAGCCATTAAAAAAGAAGCCAAGATTTCCGAACGCTGGTGTCCATACGGGTGTTCTTTATCCGCTGGCTTTGAAGCAATATGAAAAGAAACAATCGATAACACATTGCTGGCGGCATCACTTAGGTTATTCATTCCATCGGCTTGAATCGAAATTGAATGAACAATCCAGCCAATCCCAAACTTTATCGCAAATAAAAAGAGATTAAAAAAAATCGCGACTACGCCGCTAATGCGACCAACGAAACTTCGCATCTCATTTTCAGTATAGGATTCTTTTTTAAATTTTGAAATCAACCACTGCATCATAGGCAAAATATACCAAAGCTGCCCCTTCATTTCAATTCATTTTGGTAAGCCGCTATTAATTATGCTAGAATAAATGCACTGGAGACGTATCGAAGTGGTCATAACGAGCTCGACTCGAAATCGAGTTGTCTTAACCGGCACGTGGGTTCGAATCCCACCGTCTCCGCCATCTTACACACAAGCGAATCCCAGGGATTCGTTTTTTTACAAAGGTAAAGAACCATAAAATTTGATAGAATACGCAGCCATATTTTTATTGACAATCCGCAAAATGCTATTTAGAATACAGATGTAAATTGACCTAGGGTCGGAAGAAAGACTATACCATATCGGTATAGTCTTTTTCTTTACTCAAATATTTAATCATAGTTGTAAATCTTTTCTTATTTGTACTATCACGAAGAGTCTTCGTTTTTGGATTATAAAAACGTATCAATATTTCCAAACTATTACAATGCATCACGCAATTACGAACTGCTATTAAAGCAAAGAACTTTGATATAAAATCTGGGGTTTTATCCACTCCAAAGTCAATTTCAGCTTTTTTACAATCATTAAAAATTTTATCTTGTTCTTTGTATTCTAAGCCACAATATACCGTCAAAGTTTGGCCTAAAGACATTCTATCAAAGAAGCAATACACATCATGATAGTTATTGATATTGTCTTTTATTTCATCAATATGTTTGTTCATATGATGAATACGCTCATCACTATAATGATTATTATTAGGTATTCTTATCCTGACTACATCTAGAAAGCCAATAACATCATCTTTTGATTCTAGTGTATACATAGTTAGTATCCTATAGGAAAAAATTGATTTGAATATGGTTTCAAACGAGATGATATTTTTTGAAATAGTCGGATATTTTTCTCTTTCACTTTTATACAGTTCATAATATTCACTAAATTCAACATCATTTTCATATACATGATTTCCATTTTCTTTGATAACCTCATTTTTATTTGAAAGTTTTGCAAAGTGATGTTTGAACGGCGTAATGACATTAATATAGTTATATCTAAACAATATATCTTTAGCTTGCTTTTCAGTGATAATATTAAAACAAACCTTTTTATTCTCTTTTAAATATTTAATTTGTTCATCTAAAGTTTTAGCTGGTTTATATGCAGCCATTTTACTTACCTCCTATCTAAATTCAAAAATCTAAAACTGCCCATAAACGCAGCATAATTTTACGCAAAGTAAAAGGTCCTTGCTTCAACATCTTCTTCCTGCAAGGACCTGTTATGAGATGAATCTATTCATGATTACTCCCTTCTATCTCATCTTTATTTTAAATACCCTTTTCTTTTCCCTTATTTATTGCGGTATGTTTCAATAAATAAGCCATTTACTTGTACATCGGTTTCAACCTTCTTCCTAAGTATCTTTCCTTTTTGTACTTTCATTATAACGGACAAATCTAAGAATCCCAGTCATTTGGCCTACTTGGTTAAGAATATGGAAAACTTTGTATTTCAAAAAAAATCACACCCAAATGGTGTGAAATTCTTTATCGATTTTGAATCTGGAAAACCCAAAAACCCTTCTCTTTTCCCATGCGTTTCACCGCATAGTTTTGTTCCAAATACTTTTGGGCACTAGCTGCGCCATGTTGTTTACGAATCACAATCCATAAAGAACCCGAACAATGCGCCATACATTCATCAAATAAACGGTAAATCACAGCTTTACCGGTACGAATCGGTGGATTTAATAAGATGCAATCAAATATACCTTCTTTGATCCCATCCTGACAAAGAAAGGTAGCTTCTTTTTGGATATTTCGCATATTTACTTTGGCACATTCTATCGCTTTTTGATTCACATCAACCATCGTTGGAGAACAATCCCATTCACTGGCTAAAACTACACCAACCGGACCAATGCCACAGCCCATGTCTAAAACCTTTTGACATGGCTTTTCATTCTTTAAAACAGTTTCTAATAGAATACGCGTTCCAGTATCCAGTTTATCTTTTGAGAATACCCCGGCATTACTTTGCATCGTATAATCTTTGTCATTTAAAGAAAAAGTAAACGTTTCTGCCTTCTGATCCAACCTTGGATCCCATTCAAAATATTGTGTCATACAAGAATTATACACAAGAATCCCACATATAGAACCACTTTTTCCAGTTTGCTGGGATTTTGCCTAGGCTTAGCTATAATGAAAATAGAAAAAGGCATAAGAAATATCTAAAAGAAAGGAAAGGTACAGACCAATGGGAACTTAAGCTTTTAGCCAAAAATAAGAAAGAAAAGAAAGGAGTAATCATGAATAGACTTATCATATAAAGGCTTCTACTTCATTCAATGCGAATCAAGTAGAAGCCATTTTTATGTCCTCTAAAAAAAGAAGTTGTATTGCTACAACTTCTCTACTTCAAATACTGTGGCACCTAAACTAGGCACATCACACTGAATCATAAATGGTTTTCCATTTCGGGAAAGACGAACCGCCTGACACTTCTGGGCTGTATCCGATGGAAGATTTCCATTATATTTCGCCCATTGGGTATTCAAGACTTCTTTATATTCCCCACTAATGCCAACCCCAAATTGTTGTTTGGCATATGGATTCGTTGAGAAATTCAAGATAATCAAATAATCCTTTTTCGTTCCTTTCCGTAAATACGAGAACATATTGTGTTGGGTATCATCCGCATTGACCCATTCAAAAGAACAAGGATTGTAATCATCTTTCCAGAATGCATCATTTTCGACATACAATTTGCCTAAATCCTGGAACATATGATTAAACGCATCATGCATTGGATACTCTAATAAGAACCAGTCACAACTCTTGGTTTCATCCCATTCTCTCAATTGACCAATTTCATTACCCATAAAGTTTAGCTTCTTACCAGGATGGGTAAACATATAGGTATATACAGCTCTTGCCTGGGAGAACTTATCTTCATAACTTCCCCACATCTTATCCACAATCGTGGCCTTACCGTGAACCACTTCATCATGAGAGAAGACATTGATAAATTTTTCGGAATAGAAATACGCCATTGAGAACGTTACATCATAGTGATGCCATTGGCGGTAAATTGGATCTTTCTTGCAGTAATCCAAGGTATCATTCATCCAGCCAAGATCCCACTTATAATCAAAACCTAAACCATTATCTAAGGTTGATTTTGTGACATTTGGGAAATCCGTAGAATCTTCGGCAATCAACATGATCTTACCATCATGGGCTTTATTCAATTCAAAGTTCATGCGCTTCATAAAATCGCAAGCCCCTTCATTGACACCATTATTCTTATTTCCTTGCCAGAAAATCGCATTCGAAATCGCATCCATTCGCAAACCATCAAAATGATAGACATCGATCCAGAAATTCGCTGCACTCATTAAGAAAGAACGAACTTCTTCTTTCCATAAATTGAAATTATACGTTCCCCATTCTGAATGGGCATCTTCATCTTTGGTGTATTCATACAAAGGCGTACCATCAAATTTTGCCAAGGCATAATTATCTTTGACAAAGTGCACTGGCACAAAGTCCATAATAATACCAATTCCCGCTTTATGCAGGGCATTGACAAAATGCATCAATTCTTGATTCGTTCCATAACGCGATGTGCTAGAAAAATAGCCTGTACATTGATAGCCCCAAGAGCCATCAAACGGATATTCACAAAGTGGCATCATCTCTACATGCGTAAAGTGATGCTTCTTACAATGCGCAATTAAATCCTTTTCAATATCTTTGTACTTCACAAACTCTTGTGGATCATCGGTTTCCTTCTTCCAAGAACCCGCATGCATTTCATAAATATTCACAGGTGAATCAAAGCCTTTATTCCGTTGGGCCATCCACTTATCATCGGTCCACTTATTATAAGTTAAATCCGCAACAATACTTGCCGTGTTTGGACGCAATTCACTATAGAAGGCATAAGGATCCATCTTATCAACAATTTCATCCGTTGCCTGATGAATACGATACTTATATGAATCTCCTAACTTGGCATTCTTTACATGAGCTTCCCAAATTCCATGTTTATCTTTTTTCATCGGATTGGCTTCTCCATCCCAATCGTTAAATGTACCAACTAAGGCAATGGATTTCGCATGCGGTGCATATACTCTAAAATCCACCCCATTCTTACTTACATGTGCCCCAAAATATCGATAGGATGTGATATCGCTTCCTTCAAAAAAAGCCTTTACTTTATTATCCAACATAATCCAAATACTCCTTATTTCTACGTCCATTATAAACTACTAGTTCACTTTTTTAAATAATGAAAGCCCTTATATTTCGTAACATGAACAGTAAAATTCCCGTCATAGCATATGATTCTAATCAGAAAAAGTGTAGAATTCTACAAAAAAGGGTCTAAAACCGATGCTCTATATGAATATATGCAATATGGAGGAATGCCTCTTCCATGCTATCGGATGAAGATGCAAAGAAACAATATTTGAAAGGATTATTTGAAACAACCTATTTCAAAGATGCTTTTATTCTACAAGAAGCGACACGTTATGATATTCGCGGCAAAAAAGAAATCGGCGCTTTAAGAAAATATTATTTTGTAGATACCGGTTTAAGAAATGCACAACTCAATTTTGCGTATCCAGATGAAAGACAGTTATTAGAGAATATTGTCTATAACGAACTCATATACAATGGATACACGGTAAACGTTAGAACCTTTGATACAATCGAAAAGAACAAAACTGGAAAATCCATTCAAAAAACCAATGAAATTGACTTCTTTGCCAAAAAAATGAACGAAAATTCTACATACAAATATCAACCGATGTTTCAAACTCGGAAACAAAAGACAGAGAAATTCGACCATCTATCAAATTAAACGATCAAATCCAAAAAATATTAGTCGTTAATAAGCCCTACAAAGCCATGGTAGATAACCAAAGGTATATCATCATTGGCGCTAGTGAATTCCTGCTAAATTACATAAAGTAAAAAAACAGAACACCGAAAGTCTATGCACTTTCCATGTTCTGTTTTTTAAATTCCGCTAAGATTTTCTGCAGATCCTCTAAAGTCTGAATAGAACTACACGCATTCTTAAAAGCATGACTGTTCGCTAAGCCTTTAAAATACCAGCTAGCCAGTCCCCGCATCTCACGAATCGCTACAGTTTCCCCTTTATATTCCGCTAATAAAGTCGCATGCCGAGAACACATTTCCATACGCTCTTCGATGCTGTGTTTACCAACATGACCTTGAACACAGTCCGCTATCAAGAAAGGATTTCCGACAATACCACGTCCTAACATAACACCATCACAACCCGTTTGTTCCTGTATCGCAAAATAATCTTCAACACTGCGCACATCGCCATTGCCAACGACTGGAATCGAAACCGCTTCTTTGACCTTTTTAATATAAGACCAATCGGCTTTACCTTCATACATCTGCGTGCGTGTACGCCCATGTACCGCAATTGCCTGCACCCCAACTTCTTCCATCGCTTGTGCCATTTCCACACAATTGATATGTTGGGCATCAAAACCCAAACGCATCTTAACCGTTACTGGTTTATTTACCGCCTGTACTAAATGGGCAATCAAATCTTTGGCATACGCCACATCTTTCATCAAATAGGAACCCGCTTTCGCTTTAATCACCTTATTAACCGGACACCCCATATTAAAATCAATGATGTCACAATCCGTTTGCGTATCCAAATACTTTCCTGCATACACCACCGATTCGATATCATGTCCAAAGATCTGAAAACTCAAAGGATGTTCATCCGCACGGGAAATACACATTGCTTCGGTTTTCTTCGAACCATAGAACAAAGCTTTATCACTGACCATTTCATTGCAGACAAGACCAGCACCCAGCTCTTTAGAAATCTGGCGAAAGGCAATATTGGAAATCCCTGCCATTGGCGCAATCACTACATTATTCGGACATTCAACATTTCCAATTTTAAGCTTGGAAGTCATGTTTATGCTCCAAAATAGCCTTTAATTCTGCTTCGCTAAATTGATAATGTTCGTTACAGAAATTACATGTCACTTCAGCTCCATGATCTTCTTCAATCATCGCCTTTAGGTCAGCATCCGCAATTGTTGCCAAAGCTCGTTCCATTCTTTCCTTTGAACAAGGACAAGAGAAAGATACCGGTTCGGTACTTAGAATATGGACTCCTTCAAACATATCACGCGCCAATTCTTCTAAATTGGTATCATCGTATTCTTGAATCAAAGTCGACATAGGTTTTAAACCTTCTAAGACATGTTCACAAATCGAAATATCTGTATCCGTTGCATCCGGTAACATTTGGATAATCATTGCCCCACTGGCAAGAATATTCTGATCTGGACCAACCAGTACCCCTACAGAGACTGCGGTTGGGGTCTGTTCACTCAAAGTAAAGTAATAGGCAAAATCATCCCCGATTTCTCCGGACTGTAAATCAACAGTTCCTGTCCAGTTTTCCGCCATATGTAAATCTTTGGTTACCGTTAAAGTTCCTTCTTTTCCAACGACATCCGCCACATCTAAATGTCCATCTTCACGCGTTTTTGTTGGTACATGGGGATTGGATACAAAGCCACGCACCGAACCATCCGCATAGGCATCCACCATAATGGTTCCTAAAGGACCACCTCCATTAATGGTAATCGTCAACATTTCCTGTTTACTTTTTAACATCGAACCCATCATCGTACCAACCGATAAAGTTCTACCTAATGCCGCAGCCGCACATGGATAACAATCAAATCGGTCTCTGGCTTCTTGGACTAAATCCGTTGTGCGTACCAAATATAAACGTACCCTTCCTTCACATACAAGGGCTTTTGTTAATTGATCTTTCATTTTCTTCACCTCTATTTTTATGGAGAAAAAGTCCCATCAATACATGGGACTTCTTATTTAGTCTTTTCGTTTCGTTAATTCTTTAAACGCATCATCCAAATCTTTTTGATCAATACCTTTCGCTTCTTGATCTGGTGTTGGCGGCAGAACAACTTCTTCTTTTGGTTTTTCCGCTTCTTCTACAACTTGATTTGGATCTTTTAATTGACCATAGTTCATCAAATTCATGATTTCTTCATTCGTCAATGTTTCATGTTCGTATAAGTTTTCCGCAATCAGATCCAACAAGTCCCGGTTTTCGGTTAAAATCCGACGACATTTTTGTTCACATTGATTAACGATTTTACGAACTTCTTTATCAATTTCGCCAGCAACCCCTTCGGAATAACTTCCACCCTGGGTATAATCACGGCCTAAGAATACATTGCCTTGCGGATCGGCATATTGGATAGGTCCTAAACTAGACATACCATACACCCGAACCATATTCTTCGCTAACTTCGTTAACTGTTCAATATCATTGATAGCACCGGCACTCACTTCACCAAAGACTAAGTCTTCGGCTGTACGGCCACCTAGTAAACCGGTAATCTGCGCCAACAATTCACTCTTGCGATGGAAATACTTCTCTTCTTTTGGTGTCATCAAGTTATAACCACCCGCTTCACCACGTGGAATAATCGTAACTTTTTGCACTTTTTCAGCATCTTCCAACTTCAAACCAATTACGGCATGACCCGCTTCATGGTAAGAAACCAGACGCTTATCCATCTCATTGTATTTCTTGGATTTTTTCGCTGGACCCATCATGACACGGTCGATGGCTTCATCCAGGTCTTCCATTGTTACTTTTGCTTCTTTATTACGAACCGCTAAGATAGCTCCTTCGTTTAAGACATTGGCCAAATCCGCACCTGAGAAACCAGGCGTTCTTTGAGCCAAGTTATGCAAAGAAACATCACTGGCTAACTTCTTATTGCGCGCATGCACTTTTAAGATTTCTTCACGACCCTTAATGTCTGGTAAAGTAACCGTAATACGACGATCGAAACGACCACTACGCAATAAAGCAGGGTCTAAGACATCCGGACGGTTGGTTGCGGCAATGACGACAATACCACCATTGTCATTCATACCATCCATTTCAACCAACATCTGGTTTAAGGTTTGTTCACGTTCATCGTTTCCGCCGCCCATTCCGGCACCACGTTGACGACCAACGGCATCGATTTCATCAATAAAGATAATACAAGGTGCAGCTTTTTGCGCATCTTTAAACATATCACGGACACGGCTAGCACCAGTACCGACAAACATTTCTACGAAATCGGAACCCGAAATCGAGAAGAATGGTACATTTGCCTCTCCCGCTACCGCTTTAGCCAGTAAGGTTTTACCTGTTCCAGGAGGACCAACCATTAAGACACCCTTCGGAATATGGGCACCCATATCGGTAAACTTTTTCGGTGAACGCAAGTAGTCAATAATTTCCGCTACTTCTTCTTTTTCTTCGTCACAGCCCGCAATATCCTTAAAGCGAACTTTTACATCTTTTTCAATACGGGCACGGTTCTTGGCAAATTCGAAAGCCTTGTTGGTCGAACCGCCACCACCCATACGGGAAAACATGTAATAGAAGAAAACCGCTACAATTAAAAACGGTAAAATTTGGGCAAGCAAGTTCATCCAAATTGCCCCAGAGTTTGGATCACTTACCGTGATCTTGCCTTGGTCTTTGGATAATGTCTTTTTTAACCAATCAATATTTTCATCAGTATTTGGTACGATGACACTATAGCTTACACTCGAATCGTGTTTTTTATCGGTATAGGTTCCATGTACTTTGATGACCGTATCATCAATATCCATCGTCGAATCTTGAAATTTTGCCGTCTTGGCAACTTTTTCAAAACGCGTGTAATCCATTTGGACCGTATTTCCTTGTGCACTATACGCAATCAAAGAAAGAATAATACTAATGACGAAAATCGTTGGCAAAAGATTTAGCCAATTTCTTTTCATTCTTTAATCCTCCTTATTCATAGATTTCTGGTTTTAATACACCAATATATGGTAAATTACGATATTTTTGATTGTAGTCTAAACCAAATCCAACTACGAATTCATTTGGAACTTCAAAACCAACATAATCAGCTTCAATATCACATGTACGACGATCTGGTTTATCTAATAAAGAAACGATTTTTACATCTTTGGCTTTTTTGTTCTTAAACATCTTGGTAACTTCTACCAAAGTACGTCCCGTATCCACAATGTCTTCGACTAGTAAAATATATTTATTTTTTGCGGAAGTCATCATATCCAAATCAATACGAACATCCCCAATGGATTCAGTTCCATCATAAGAACTAACCTTCATGAATTCCAATTCACAAGGAAAAGTAAAGTACTTCATCAATTCAGACATAAAAGGAACACTTCCCTTTAAAAGTCCAACCACAATAGGAACTTCCCCAATGGCATTATAGTCTGCTTCAATTTGGGCAGCCAATTCTTTACAGCGTTTGGTAATGGCTTCTTGTGAAACAAGAATTTTTTCAATATCGTTTGAAATCATACAAATTATCTCCTCAAGTCAAACTTTATTGTATCATAAAGGCATTCGGATGAGTACTAAAATGTTGTACATCACAACCAATCCCTGGTACAAAAATAATCACCTTTTCCGCATTCTCTACAACCAGCCATTTTTTTCGCCATGTTTTTGGAATTTTCCGGTCCACAAAAAAGCGTGAAAGCTTTTTGGTACCAAAGCGTAAGGCAATCTTATCCCCTTCTTTTACGGTTCGAATACATAAAGGAAAATCACCAGACTGTAGATTCATACCTTCAATCACCTTTCCCTTTTCACAAAGGGAAAAAGGCCCATACGATTTATATTCCAATGCAGGCAAGAAAAGCTGAAATGCTTCCTGCTTTTTCTCACAATATAAATGATCATGAAAACTTTCTAAGGTATAGTCACCTAAATCAATCAGACAGTCACTTTGAATCTGTTTCCATAAAGAGGCAACATGCTTCATCGCCAAGTGCTGATGGCAGTTTTGATACAAGAAACGTTCCAGCACAAACGGACTTTGTTCCTTAATCAATTGTGAACAAGTCCAATCACTCTTCAAAAAGGCATCGGCTTTCTCTCTTTGCATTTCTAAGTCGGCATTTTCTTTACGAATCTTTTCCATCAAGGCTACTTTATCTTCTTGCGAATAGTTTGCCAAAATGTGATGACGAATTTTATTACGTGTATAGTCATCGGAAAGATTGCTTTCATCAATGCCATAAGGCACCCTAGCTTTGTCACAATACTCGGCCAGTTCAGCCTTCGTATAGCCAAGTAAAGGTCGCTCGATCCAAAAACCCTTACGCAACATCTTCTCTTGAATGCCCCAACAACCAGGAAGTCGTCCACTCTGCTTTTGAAAAACATAGGTTTCCAGACAATCATCCATCTGATGGGCTACTTCGATTTGTTTAGTTGAGAAACGTTTGGCACAATCGATAAAAAAATCATAACGAACATCTCTGGCCCAAGCTTGAAAGTTGCCTACATGATCCCACGTAGGTTCATCGACAAAACAGGGAATTCCATAGTTTTCACAATACTGACGAACAATCTTCTCATCCCGATTGGCTGTTTCTCTTTTTTTATAATTTACATGGGCAACCGCAATCTCATAGCCTTTTTGACGACAGATATCCAATAGGGCCATACTATCTGGGCCACCCGAACAAGCTACAATGACTCTCATGCCAACCATTATACAATAGAAAAACGATTCTTGTCGCAGACGATACAAAGTCTGTTCAAAGAATCGTTTCAAATTAGTCTTACTTTTTAATAATTGATTCGTTCCAATGTTCGTTTGGTTCAAGACCTAATAAGTCTGTAACCGTTGCAGCAACATTGGATAATCCAAGTGAATCATCTTGTTTACACTCTACATCGGCTCCGTAAATAATGAATGGAACTGGTGCTAAAGTATGGCTAGTCTTGCTTTCATCATCAGCATTACCATGATCGGCCATGATCATTAAGATGGCATTGGCTTTATCACATGCTTCAATTACACGAGCTAATTCCAAATCAACAGATTCTACACCAATGATTGTAGCTGGTAAGCTTCCCGTATGTCCAACCATATCTCCATTTGGATAGTTTGTACGTAAGAAATCATATTTACCACTTTCAATTGCTTCACAAAGTTGATCTGTAATTTCCGCAGCCTTCATCCAAGGTCTTTGTTCAAATGGAACAACATCACTTGGGATTTCTACATAAGTCTCTAAAGACTCATCAAATTTTTCTGAACGGTTACCATTCCAGAAGTAAGTAACGTGACCATATTTTTGCGTTTCACTGATCGCATATTCACGAACCCCGTGTTTACACAATTCTTCTGTTAATGTGTATTTGATTTTTGGTGGTTCCGTTAAGTAGTTCTTTGGAATTTGTAAATCGGCATCGTATTGTAACATACCAGCAAATTTTACTTGAGGTACTTTTACACGATCAAATTTATCAAAGCTTTCGTCTCCATCAAAGGCTAAAGAGATTTCTTGGGCACGGTCACCACGGAAGTTGAACAATACAACGCTGTCGCCATCATCAATGGTTCCTACTGGTTGACCATCTTTGGCAATAACGAATCCAGGTAAGTCTTGGTCAACAACACCTGTTTCTTTACGATAGGTTTCAATAGCTTCTGTCGCTGAGGCAAATTGTCTTCCTTCACCCATTACATGAATCTTCCATCCACGTTCAACCATTGACCAATCCGCTTCATAACGGTCCATTGTGATTTGCATACGTCCACCACCACTGGCAATGCATGCATGGAAGTTATCATCGTTTAAATCTGCCATAAAGTTTTCAATATCATCGACATATTCTAAGGCAGAAGTAGCTGGTACATCACGTCCATCTAATAAGGCATGTACACGTACTTCTTTAATTCCTTCAGCTTTAGACTCTTTAATTAAAGCTTTTAAGTGAGAAATATTTGAGTGAACATTTCCATCACTTAATAGACCCAAGAAATGCATCTTGCTGTCTTTAGCGTTTTCAGCTAATTCCTTCCAAGTCTTAGAATGGAAGATTTCCCCTGTTTCAATGTTTTCGTTTACAAGTTTTGCACCTTGTGAATAGATTTGACCACAACCAAGTGCGTTATGTCCAACTTCTGAGTTACCCATATCTTTATCTGTAGGCAAACCAACAGCTAAACCATGTGCACGCAATTGCGTATGTGGGCATTCTTTCCATAATTTATCAAGGGTTGGTTTATTCGCTAAGGCAACTGCATTATTTGTCTTGTCTTCGCGAATTCCAATACCATCCATTACAACCAATACTACCGGTCTTTTTTCCATATTTTTTATCCTCCGTTTAACTGTTTTTAGTTTATCACTTTCGTTTAAAAAAATCGACAATTGCTTCAATTCCAGCCATAAATTGTATAAAAATCATAGACAGTTATGAAAAAAACGACATTTGTTCTGAAAACTTTTCAAAACCGTCTTTTTCTGTGATAGAATTCTAGATATTAAAGGGAGAATGTAAAAATGAAATTATGGAAAAAAATGCTTGCAGCAACGCTTGTTGCAGGTCTATCATTCGGACTTGTCGGATGTGGGGATAAAAAAGCCTCTAGCGACAACGACGATAAGACACTCGTGGTTGGATTTGACCAAAACTTCCCACCATTCGGTTATGTCGATGACGATGGAAACTATGTTGGTTTTGACTTAGACTTAGCTAAAGAAGCTGCTAAGCGTATGGGAATGAAAGTGAAGTACCAACCAGTTGATTGGGATTCCAAAGATATGGAATTGGAATCTGGTACGATTGATTGTATCTGGAATGGATTTACCATCAGCGGAAGAGAAAAGAAATACACTTGGACTGATCCATACATGGATAACTCCCAAGTTGTCGTAGTAAAAAGCGATTCAGGCATCAATTCTTTAGCTGATCTAAAAGGCAAAAATGTCGAAGTCCAAAAAGAATCCAGTGCCGAAACAGCTATCAATGACAACAAAGAGTTAAAAGATTCTTTTGCCCAATATACTAGCGTAGCTGACTACAATACTGGTATCATGGATTTGGAATCTGGCGCAGCGGATGCGGTAGCGATGGATATCTATGTTGCCAAAGATCAAATTGCCGGCAAAGGCGATTTAAAGATCTTAGATGAAAAAGTATCCAACGAACAATATGGCGTAGGCTTTGAAAAAGGCAACACCAAGTTACGTGATAAAGTAGAAAAAGCATTAAAAGAAATGGTAAAAGATGGAACGTTTCAGAAAATCTCTGAAAAGTGGTTTGATGGCGAAAACGTTTGTATCTTATCCGCAGATTAATACGAAACCAGGCAAAGACCTGGTTTCTCTATTGTAGAAGGAGGAACCTATGGGAGTACGATCAATCTCATTACTAAGCTCATTTACCCAACTCATTGGTGGAATGGGCACGACGATTCAAATTTTCCTATTAACATTATTATTTTCTTTGCCTTTAGGTCTAATTATTGCCTTTGGGCGTATGTCAAAAAACATCATCCTGCAATCGATTGTAAAAGTGTATATTTCTATTCTAAGAGGTACACCTTTGATGTTGCAGTTGCTGGTTGTGTATTTTGGCCCTTATTACATTTTAGGCATGTCTATTTCTTCAGCCTATCGTGGAGTAGCTGTTATTATCGCATTCTCTTTAAACTACGCTGCCTACTTTGCCGAAATCTATCGTTCCGGTATTGAATCCATGCCAAAAGGACAATACGAAGCCGCGAAGGTCTTAGGCTATTCCAAAGTACAAACCTTTTTTACGATTATTTTCCCGCAAGTTCTAAAACGAATCTTGCCTTCTTTAACTAATGAAATCATTACCTTGGTTAAAGATACATCCTTAGCTTTCTCGATTGCCTATATGGAAATGTTTACCCAAGCCAAAGCCTTGGCCGCTAGTTTTAAAAGTATGATTCCTTTTGTAGCTGCTGCAATTTTCTATTACATCTTTAACTTTATCGTAGCTATGATTATGGAACACTTCGAAAAGAAAATGAACTACTATAACTAAGAGGTGGGTTTATGAAAATACTAGAAATGAATCATGTCAAAAAGAACTTTGGCAACAACCAAGTCTTAAAAGATATCAACTTATCCGTTAACGAAGGCGAAGTCGTAACCATTATCGGTCCTTCAGGATCGGGTAAAAGTACTTTGTTGCGTTGTGCAACATTCTTAGAAACAATGGATGATGGCAACATCATCTATATGGATGATGAAGTGGTAAAGAGTGAAAACGGTCATTCGGTTTATGGTAATAAAGAGCAACAAAAAAGGGCTTTAAGTTATTTTGGTCTAGTTTTCCAAAACTTTAACTTATTCCCACATTTTACCGTCTTAAAAAATATCATTGATGCACCGATCCGTATTCAAAAAAGAAACAAAGAAGAAGTCATCGCCGAAGCAAGAGCCCTACTTGCCCAAATGGGATTATCCGATAAAGAAAATGCCTATCCTGGTCAGTTAAGTGGCGGTCAGCAACAACGTGTTTCCATTGCCCGTGCTTTGGCCATGAAACCAAAGATCTTATTCTTTGATGAACCAACCAGTGCTCTAGATCCTGAATTAACCTTAGAAATTCTAAAAGTTATTAAAGATCTAGCAAAACAAAAAATGACAATGGTTATTGTCACCCATGAAATGACCTTTGCCCACGATGTATCCAATCGGATGATTTTCATGGATAAAGGCGTTATTGTCGAAGAAACGACACCAGATAAAATGTTTACTTCGGATAACGAAAGAACCAAAGAGTTCTTAGGAAAATATCACGAATTAGCTTAGCCCAGTACATACTGGGTTATTTTTTTCAGCCCTAATTGTCAAGTCAATTGCAACACGGTAGAATAGTAGACTTCATATGGTGTTTTATATCCAAGACATTTTCTGGGTCTCTTATTAAGCTTGTCATACATTTTCTGGATGTATTCTTCAGATACATCAG